>Ga0247734_1000266_pt1 | contig 47006 bp, 42 predicted proteins | sample UWRJL103311B2_FD_180933 | JGI IMG/M metagenome (GOLD analysis project Ga0247734, IMG submission 180933) | Plant litter microbial communities from Arlington Agricultural Research Station in Wisconsin, United States - UWRJ-L103-311B-2 | ecosystem: Environmental > Terrestrial > Plant litter >...
CACTAGAACTGGAAATCTCGTTAAGAGCTCCAGAAACAGCGACAGCAACTAGTTGTGAAGTCGGTAGGGGTGAATCAACAGAGAAAGAAGCCGTGTTTCGAGACGGATGGCCCGAGGCTCTGCTGGAGCAGAACTCTCAGTCAGAATTACCAACTATTGAAGACCTGGGATTTCCAAAAACGAGCGAAAGAAGTCGTGCAAGTCCGGGAGCCATGGAAGGAGAAGGCCGTGTGAGGTTTCGAAATGGATATACCCCTAATTTAATCACGTGCCCAGGGCTGAACTTCGACGGTAGGACTCACCGAAAGCTGCTCAGCCACTTAACCTGATTTCTACTTGAGTACTGGACATCTTCATACCTTATTATGAATGTATGAATAGTATCACACAATGGCACCGGCAGTCGTGGTATCTTCTGCGATAAAGTACAGGTTGCTAGCGAATTTCCAAGCGATTCGCCTCGTCATCCTAGAACCAGGCTCTGAGGATGATCCCATCACCTGTCGTCTGTTTCACGCAGAGCTTGGACATCAAGATTATGAAGCGCTCTCTTACGAATGGGGTGATGCTTCAAGTACCGACCCGGAAATAACAGTAGATCATACTGAGGTTCGGATACGGCAGAATCTACACGATGCATTGTGGAATTTACGACTCGAGAATGACGAGCGATGCCTATGGATTGATTCAATGTGTATCAACCAATCAGATGTGCTGGAAAGAAACCACCAGGTTGAATTGATGGGAAAGATCTATAGCCAGTCCAAGAACACGATTGCGTGGTTAGGGGTAGCCAGGAACAACAGCAACGATGCAATGGACAAGTTACTTGAGTTTGACGGCTTTCTGAGTAGTCGAGGCAAAGAGTATATAGATCTGCTCGTTGAGGGAAAAGGGGAAAGCTCGGCTTATAGGCCCGGCAAAGTGTATGTCCAGACAACTCAGCTGGATGCCATCATTGCAATGGCGAATCGATCCTACTGGTCAAGAATGTGGATTGTACAGGAGATACAGCTTCCAAAGCAGCTAATGTTGCACTGTGGAGCGAAGTCAATATCTCCCCTTTCGTTCTTCTCTTTCCTTGAGATGGCAACGGTGAATCAAGGATCTTATGGGTATGATCTGGAAGGTACCCTTGCATTCTTTCTCTTGGGCCGTCGACACGATAAAAAGCAGTCTCGAAAGGATACACTTCATGACTGGCTAAGCGGTTGTCTTGCTCAGCCGACTTCGGGACTCGCTAAACCTTTCACTTGTTCAGAACCGCGAGATATGGTGTATGCCCTGCTAGGTGTTTCCAGCGATTGTCAAAATGGCGAGTTGAGGCCGGATTACGCAAAACCTTTGATTGATGTTTACATGGACGTTTACGAGATCATAAGTCGCAGAGCTCCCAAAGATGCCCAGTATAGCTCCTACGATCTCGAAGGTGCCACGAGAACGGAATACTTCCCACTTCAGGTGGAAAACGATCTAGCCTTGAGACTAGGACTCATAAAAAAGTCTCGCCACTCCAGAAACGAACGTAAGTTCGATCGCGTGGCAAACCTGCCCGTTTCTCATTTGCTTGGGCCTCTGGGTCGCTTTCAGCTGGTTTTATGGGATTTCTTTCTATGGGATGTTGCGGTTACGATTATGGAGCCTGTATGGGCAACGATACGTTGGATGATATACATTTCACTGGGAGTCATCTTAAATTCATTACTTGCATTAGATTATGTATGGTCCAAAGTTACAGGTCTACCTCGAAGATCATAGAGGCTCTATAATTTTCAGTTGGAGGAGGCTTTAACATTGTTAATCGACGCCTCGATGCCTTGAACAACTTGTTACCTGAATCGACCAAAATAACGGCTTGATTATCCACTACTATTATATAATAGATAAGTACAGGTGAAAATGTACTCATGTGCACCAGACCACCCGGCTCGCTTAGATTTACGGCTGGTGTTGCTTGACAACATTAGCCAACTCAGCTCACGGTACAGCGCATGTTGGAACATATCACTGCCTCCTTTTGCTTGAGAATCAAAGCGGTGACCACTTTCTAATTTGTCCCTTTAACGAATACCATATACCTTTCTGACACGTCTCACCGAGTGCAGTCATCTCTCAATCCCCAGTTACCTGACCGCTTCCCGTCACAGTTCAATCTCGTGACTCATATCGTGACTCATATCGCGAAGAACATAAATACACTGAAGTGGACCGTGAGTATCGATTCTTGAAACAAAACCATATATACATCGCAATTGGAGGGCTTCAGTTTGGAGCAATACTTCTAGTCAATGGCGCCTAAACAAGCAAAGATCTATGATCTCCTTATCCTAGTCGATGCAACACACTCTATGTGTAAGTCTCAATAGCAAATTACTTCTCAATCGCTCACCATCTGTCACTGACTTACAAACAAGCCGATTACCTAAGCTCCCTCCAAACCTCGCTCCCCCAAATCAGTATATCCTCCCTTCCTATCCCTAAGGAACTTCAACTAATACACTTAGTCTCAATCTCGACCCTAACGTCATGCTTCTCTCGTATCTCAGTCCTGGCCTACCGAGACTATGCAGATCCAAACCTCCTTCAATTTTCCGGGTGGCTGTACCCATCCCAATCCAACCCTGCGCCAGACGCAAACACCACCTCTCCAGACGCAGAAACCAAAATCACCTCATCAAACTTGATGGCCTTCGTCAAATCCCTCCGCACTGGATCTGGAGGCGACTGGCCAGAAGCAACCAAAACCGCTCTGGCCTTCGCCTACACCACCCTCTCGTCCTCATCCACAACTCTGATCCTCCATTACGCTGATGCACCTCCTCACACCTTCTTCAATAACTCACTAACTAGTAATAATCAATATCTAAAGCATGAGCAAGCTGCCTTGAGTGAAGAGGGTGCTTATGGCGGGCTTGGGAAAGAGTTCAAGGACTGGGTGTCTGTGGGGCGAATATTTAGTAAACGTGAAGGCGAGGGGGGGCGGAGGGCAGTTTTATTTAGCATTCTGGATGGTAAAAGGGGAAACATTTTTAGTGATTGTGCTTATTATAATTGTGAGTCTTCCTTAAATATTGGCGGTGAAATACTGACAGTTCACTAGATCTGACCACGGTAACAGGAGGAGCATGCATCTACCTCTCCGACTCCAAGCCATCGAGTATTTCACGTGTCACAGTAGAACTACTCCTCTCATGGATGGGTGTCGCAAAAGCAGGACCGGAGAACGTTGAATTCCCTGCATTCTTCACGAGATATATATCCATCAAAGATATCAAGTCCCTCAAAGATGAATCAGACCCAGCCGCAAACGCATTCTTCCCAACGCCATCCTTCTCACCCAAGAATTCCACAGGACCAAAGAACATTGCAAGAGTCAAGCTCTCCAATTACATATTAAAGCAATATTTGCCAAAGAAGAAAACACCAGTAGAGGATTTCGGGAAGAGATATAAAATTGACGAAGACTACAAAGAGCTAGCCGTCAATGAAATACGCAAATTGATAGCAGAAGATGTCTCTGCAATCTCCCTGAATCCGGTATTTGGGTCGTTGTGGAGAACTGTGTGCAACGATCGCTCCAACGAAGCTAGAGAAGAGCTTACGGTTTCTTTTGGACAAGAAGTTGAGAGGATTGGTAACGCAGACGAAAAGGCGAGGATGAAGGTGTGGTTGGAGGAATCATATGATTATACAGCCGAGGTGCTGGAGATCATTGAATCGGTGCCAGAAGCACAACGCTTTCCCTGCGTCTGTCTTGACCCAACCCTCGTTTTCACCCGAGAAACTGCAGATGAAGAAGACGAGGAGTTGGATAAGCCAATTACCGAATTCCGCCGAGACGAGCTTCTGGAGATCGCGAGGTCATGCGATTATAAGATTTTAAGACGACTTGGGCGGGTTTTGACGCGTCTCACATATGTAAATACGGCAGAAGAGATGCCAGCACATCTTTCAAAGGCAACGAATGTGCAACGGATTCCAATGGCGCTCGCGAAAGAGGAGAACAAGCGTCAATTTTGGAGGATTCTACTGCATATTGTGGTTCCTGGGACGATGTTGTCTGCTCGACCTGCTGCTTTGCTTGCCGCATTGAGTATTCATCTTGGAATCCAGCCTTTACTTGAAGCCGCCGACAAGGAAGTGATGATATGGAGAGATAGATGGAATGATATTGAGGTGCCTGAAACTTGGAATGTGAGGTACGTCTAAGCTCTTAGTTTTGATGGGAAGGTACTTTTAATAGGAAGCTACTGACTGAGCTTAGCTGCTTGTACCTCCTCCTGGATGCGGACGAGGCATACAAAGCTCGCCATGCCGGGGAAGATTCCATATTGAAATCTGCCGACAGAGCTCTGTTTGAGCGGCTAACATCATACAAGATGCTAGAGCTCAATCTAGACACGACCATAACAGCTCAAATTGGATGGACACCAGAGAAGACCAAAGTATCCATCGGCCCCATCGCCATATGCAAATCATGCAACTATCCTCGATCATTAACCATCATGGGCTCCAAAGACAAATGTGGGCACTGCATCAGCACCCAATACAAGAACCCAAGAGAGCGAATGCTGTCTATCGCAGCCGATGTGCAGAAAGATGATAACGAAAAGAGCTGTAAAACATGGGTGGAGTGTTCGGTCCGTACTTGCCGCGCAGAGTACGTGGTATATCGAGTTGAAAACCTCAATGTGAGAGCCAAATGCTTTTTTTGCAGGACCGGCAAAGTGGCGCCGGTGGTGGAATGCTCGAAGTGTCTCAATCGAGTCATTTGGCCATTGGAGCATCGCGCTGAGGATATGGATTGGAGGCATTTTGAGTGCTATGCCTGTTCAGATGGCCGAAAGACTATAGTCGGGGTGGAAACGACTGCGAACAAAGTGTCGAAGGAGAACACCACCACTTGGCTGCTCGGGAATGAAGGGAAAATTGCAGAACCTCTCAAAAAGCGCTCGCTGTTTAACACCGTAACAACCGTCCATGGTGGATTGGATGACTTCTGTGAAAAGGTGGAGCTTCTTCCAGAAACCAAGAAGTTGACCCTGAATGGAAAATTGATCCGCAATATTCCAGGCATGGCTGATGAACTTCAGTCCTGGATCTCTCGCCGCAAGACCGAGTCAGGGAATTGTTCCCTCTGCTTCGATTCCAAACGCAAATCCGATCTAATCCGAGCCTGTGGACGTACCGGCTGCCGCCAACGGATATGTCGATCCTGTCTTGAGGGTTGGTACGGCATCAATGCTGCTGGTAAAATAATAAACATAGCAGCACTCAACTGTCCATTCTGTCGTCGGCCCCCAGCCCCAAACACGCTGTCCAAGTTCGGCATGGGGATTCACGCTGTTGGAGACCTGCGACAAGCTGTTCTAGACTCTGGAACTTGGATCTATGCTTGGTGTGAGGGTTGTGGATATGCGAGAGAATATGCGGAGCGTGTTTGTGCTCGAGGAGCGCCACGTGAGCTGAATGGGTTCCGATGTGGTGGTTGCACGTCTCCAGAGAACTTGAAGGGAGGACGAAAGCCAGGCAGATTGTTGTTCAGGAAGTGTCCTGGTTGTAGAACTATGACGGAGAAAGTGAGCGGCTGTGATCATATGATATGTCTGATACGAGGCTGTCACACGCATTGGTGCTGGCATTGCGGTGAAGCGCAGAGTGATGAAGATATATATCGACATATGTCAATCACGCATGGTGGATTTTATGGCAGTGATATGGATGCTAGCGATTCGGAGGGTTAGGATTTAGATGGTAGAGTGGGAGGACGGTGTGAGGAGAGACTCCGGCCGTACTTGTAGTTTCGAGGTTGGCTGCAGGCGGAGGAACATCTTCTGGAGATGGGAGACCAGTAATGAGAGCGAGAATAGCACTCGATATATATAGTAGGGTGACAATATAGATGGCAGCAACCAAGTATGGCATTGCTTGTTTCGACATCGTGATTTTGCATTTGTTTAAAAGCTGAGGTCGATTGTCGAGGATATAGCCAAACTGGCATGTTTTAGTTTTGGTATGCCTGCTCTTTCCATTCAACCTCAGCTGCAAGTCAGAGTTGCGTTATGGAAACATAAGTGCATGCAAAGTACACACGTACACATCGTTACTTCCTTATTTTTAAAGCCGGACACCATGCGGCTGTCATTATCTAGTTATCAGCAACCCGAATTTATTAACAATCTAACTCATCAACCGGTAGTCCTTTCAAACAATATCCAACTATGATAAATAAGAAAGAAAAGCTGCAAGCATGTGAGTAGTTGCACGTTGCGGGATTTGGACTCGAAGCACAGTTACCACTTGGTAGAAGATTGCAAAACCTTGACACATTCATGATTTGAAACTAAGCATGAAATGGCCCGACGGATTCAATTCGGTATGATATTGGCTAATCATTTTATCCCCTAACGCCTCTTGTATCTACGGCACGCCAACAGTGTTGCAGTAGGCCGCCCAGCAAACCTATATCCGTATGAATTTCATGCTAATGGTCTTAATCAAACTACAAATCGTCAGCGGATTATTGTCTGAGCAGTTAGGACATCCTACAGGTGTGAGGAAAGACTCCGCAACGAATCTTGCTCTGGCGTTCAACTACCAACTGTTAGCACTCTTCTTGAGCCAAATGCAAAAACGTACAAAAAGCTTCATCTCCGAAATCTCCTTATCAACCTCCTCCATAAATTGTATGATAAAGTCTACCAATTTATGCTTCAACATCTCCTCGGTGTGAAAGTTGGTGATCAAGAACGAAATGTCATATCCCTATCCACCATCAGCGATTAGCCCCTCCAAACCACAGTTACCATACCTTCACCGGCTTCCGCCGTAAAATAAAGAATGCCTCTGCTCTTTGGGTTAAGAACCGCGTAAACTTGTGCACCAAAATGTGTTCAATCTCATCTGCCTGCTTGATCTTGATACTAATGCGCACACTGTTGATGCTGGGCTCAATCAGGACCCGCTCGTTCTCGTTTCGCGATACGGTGAGGGGGTTCAGCAGAACTTCGGGGGAGGTTTGGGCTTCGATTTCAGGGACATTGTGTCGTTCGGAGGTTTGCGATGCGAAATTCGAGAGGCAGAGGGCGGAGGTTAGGGAGGAGCGCACACATTGCAGGTAGGGACGCAATGATTGGGACTGTCGAGGTCAGCAGCTGGTTGCGGAAAGTATGGCATCTGATATATATACCATTATGGGCCACCTCTGAATGGCAGGATTTCTAGTGCTTCCGTTCTATGTGGTGAAGTGGTGGTGGTGGTGGTGATTTGGCGGGGAGGTTGACGTACTGTGTGCAGCCTGCCGATTCGCGCTAGATAGCCGCCTCCAACTCTCAACCGTGTTTACTTTTTGCAAACTCACACTTCCACATTTCACTCGGGATATCTTATACTTGGTTGCCAATTGAGAGGCTCTACATCAAGCAGGTCTCTTGTGTTTTCACCGTCTAAAATACATCACGACCCCCGTAAGGGAACCAAGCTTGCTCCCACCGCCTCTTGGACCCCGCCACCATGGATCCTATACAAGGTTTGTCTGGAAGCCCAACGGATTGGACTGTTGCTGATGCTCTCTAGTTGTCGTAAAGCATCAGGGCAAGAAATACGATGTCGAGCTCGATCCCTCCTCCACCGGCGAAGTCTTTAAATTCCAGCTCTACTCCCTGACCGGCGTCGAGCCAGAACGGCAAAAGATATTAGTCAAAGGTGGCCAACTCAAGGATGACACCGACCTCTCGAAGCTCGGCGCAAAGCCGGGACAGATGTTCACGATGATGGGGACAGCTTCAGGAGCAGGTGAGCTTGTCAAACCTAAGGAGGCTATCAAGTTCGTGGAGGACATGACCGAGGCAGAGCAGGCACAGCAGGTCGGAGCTACCCCCGCTGGATTACAGAACTTGGGCAATACCTGCTATCTCAACTCCACTCTGCAGACTTTAAGGTTTGTTCCTGAGCTCTACGATGAGTTGGTCAAGTACAGGCCAGACACAAATGCAGCGGGCAGCGAGCCAAACCTGTCGATGTTTGGTCTTCCACGTGGTTCTACAGATCTTACAGCTTCGCTAGGACAGCTGTATCAGCAGATGTCACAAACTCAAGAAGGCTTCCCGCCACTCGCCTTCCTCAATGCACTTCGGACGCTGCACCCTCAATTTGCAGAGAAGGCAAAGAATGGCCATGGCTATGCCCAACAAGATGCAGAGGAAGCTTGGTCACAAATTATTAGTCAGCTCCGCCAGAAGCTGAAGATCAAGGGTTCCGGGGAGACGAGCGCCTCGCAGGACATCTCTTTTGTTGATCGATACTTTGCTGGTCGGTTCACGTCTGTTACAGAATGCGACGAGCAATCTGCCCGGGACGCCGGAGAAGAATCCGTCAAGGGCGAAGATGTGTTTCTGAAGCTGGACTGCCATATCAGTGGCTCTACTAACCACCTGAGAGATGGTATTATTGCCGGTCTGGAAGAGAAAATCGAGAAGCAGTCCCCAGTGCTTGGCCGTGATGCAGTTTACACCAAGAAGTCCAAGATTGCACGTCTTCCCAAATACCTCACAGTCCACTTTGTTCGATTTTTCTGGAAGCGAGAGGCACAGAAGAAAGCAAAGATTATGCGAAAGGTCACTTTCCCAGATGAGCTTGACGTCTCGGAGTTCTGCACAGACGAGCTACGCAAGATGATAGCTCCGGTCAGAGACAAGGTGCGAGAGATTCGCAAGGAGGAGGAGGACGTGGACCGGGCAAGAAAGCGACAAAAGCGGGCTCACGACAAGGCCATTGCAGATGAGAAGGCCGGTATTGTTGATTCTGTGTCCGAGTCGGTGAACAAAGACGAGAAGAAGGCCAAGAAGGACGAGAAGAAGAAAGATGGAAAGGCTGCTGACGCAGACACCGCCATGGAGGATGTGGTTTACAAGACCGATGCCGAGCTTGACGCCGAGAAAGCTGCATCTATCTTGGAGGCCAAGAAGGAGCTACATGCACTGATTGATCCCTCACTCGCCAACGATGAAGGAGCAAACAAGTCCGGTCTCTACGAACTACGTGGAATCGTCACACATCAAGGTGCCAGCGCCGATAGCGGTCATTATACCTCCTATGTCAAGAAGCAAGGTCCGTTAGACCCCAAGACCGGCAAGCGAGGTGAGGAGGATGGGAAATGGTGGTGGTTCAACGATGCTTCGGTTACCGAAGTCGAGGCCGAGAAAATTCTGACCTTGTCTGGCGGTGGAGAGTCGCATTCTGCACTTATCCTTCTTTACCGTGCTATCGACCTGCCAACCGCGGAGGGCTTGAGCCAGTAATTGATGGATGTTATAAGATGATGCTGCATGGTATGGCGTTCTTACCTGGTAAGGATCTGGGGAATGATGATGCATTGGTGGACTAGCTATAGTCGGTTCGAATAAGTAAACAAAGACTTTAGACAAAAACTACGATATTCCATTGCCTTTATTCTGATGCTCTGTGCTTCTGGCTCGAGCTATTGTGAGCCACCATTACAGCCAAACTAATCTCAAGGTGACAGTCGATCAATCAGTAAATAAGTACCTACCTAGCTTGATGAGCTTGGTGGTAGATGTTGTCGGTGTAACAGCTCGCTTAACAAAGGGGCCAACTATTCGGGCCCACCATACTAAGGTTATTTGTTATTAGCCCGTCATATTCGTTCTCCAATCCTCGTCTATGAATTTATTTTGACGTTGATAGAAATGAAAGAAACACCAATCCACCCAGCACCCAATACAACCCGTATTCAGAAGCGTATATCACACGGAGCAATGTAGCGTAGAATCTCCAAAGCCTTTTCCACCACGGTTGCGGTCCTAACCTTTCCCTAATCCTCGTGTACACATCATATGACGTCGCATCCCTATGATACAAGTCCAACAGATGCTGTTCTCTCTGACTACTAGAAACCGAAAACCATAGCATAGCCTTCGCCTTCCGATCCCAATACACACGCTCGTATTCGGCATCATCCTCGAAGAGTTCCCAGAGCTCGGGAGGTAAGATATGGTTTCCAAGGCCTTTAGAATCCATCCACACGTGGGTATCGGCTTCCCAGAGTCGCCAACCGAATGCGTGCTTAATAGGGCGTGGCCCGAGTTCATTTCTGGAGGCGGACAGAAAGGTAGTCGCGGTTGGACTTGGGCTTGGGATCATGTTGACCATTTGTTTATGAATCAATTTTTACCAGAGCTCAGTGAAGGACAGGATTACGATTATGCACTTGCAGAGAAAGGATGTGAGTGAGGCTTTACACCGACATTTGTCTACTGCTGTGGCCGCCGCTAAAATGAATTGTTTCTTTGTCCCAGATATCAGTATAGACTTCCACTTCATGGAATACCCAATTTAATGCAATTTCTTTGTCTCTTTCAACTGATCACCATCAAATCCCAACAAAAGACATCCAAAATGCAAACAGGACAATGGGTCCGAATCTGAAGTCATACGTCCCAATTTAAAATAGAGCATAATTCGAGATGGCGGGATGATCAAATTACGATACTTACACTACAAGTGCAGTTCGGAACGTAGAGTACTAGTTGCATGCTTTTTCAAAGCAGGATCGAGATTGTGTTGTGATCATACGCTGTATGGATTCCACCTAAGCGCTGGGCTACATCAACCGAGTGAGGAGCAATTCGGATGGATCGCTCAATGATACAGTACACATCCCATCGCCACTAAACCGCCCAAGCCTGTGCTCCACCCCCCGCGGATATCCAATGTTTCAATCAAACAATTATTGGTCAACGGATAATTAATTGAGCTTGAAAGAGTCTTCGTAGCCAATTGAATTCGGCGTGAGGAGCGGTGTTGGTATGGCTGAGGATGGGCCTGCATCGTAGGATGGGGCTCATCGCTACCAACACCAACATTTGGACGGCGTGAGTCCCAGAGCGACCGAATAGCCAAAAGAACCGGCTTTCGGTAGGAATAGAGGAGCACTTTTGCCAACAATTAGTTCTTTATCCCTGGGGGAAAGGAACGTAGGACTATCGGGAACTGAAATAGCTTTTCTCTTTCAAATTGGAAAGGGTTATCGCATTACTGCAATTACTATTAGAACATAAATCCATCATCTTCTCCATCAACACTTGCTATATTCTCATCATTCTTCACACAAAACTTTAATGGCCGTTTAGTAATTTGTTTTCATTGCTGAAAAGGGGTCTATACTTCTTACAATCACATCACAACACTCATCACTCACCACCTCATATACCAACATCTAATCTGGTATTCATCTCTCACACAATTCACAATTCATCCATAACCCACTCTAGCAGTCACCGAAGTCGACTTAATATGAAGCCCTGTGTTATATCTACTGCTCTGCTGATGGCAAGCGCGATTTCAGCAAGCCCACGTCCAGAAGCATATCTAGATCGTGGTCACGGTAATAATTCAATGGATGATAGAAACAACCAATCGATTACGGAGCTGGTAAAACGGGCACCACACATAGTGAAGGCAAAGGGTGGCACATGCGACTCTAACGGAATGTGTGAAGCAGGATACATGGATGTGGATGGAAGGCATCATGTGGTTTTGAGGAAGATGAAATTCTGTAGCAAGAAAGAGAACACGAAGAAAGACTGTGCTTTTGACGTTGATATATCTACAGGGGCTACCTACGCAACCGCTCGGCAGATTCTCGCATCTGGGCAATGTGGGAACATACCTGGGGAATGTGTTGCGACGTACAAAACTTCGAAATTGAGTGTACCGAAAAAGGTGAAGCAGATGATAAAAGCCTGTGAACCGAGCGGGGGACGTGAGACTATGAAGGGGGATCCATGCAGCTTTGGGGTAGATTATCGAGGAGACGCCAAAGATTAGAGGCAGGCATAACGAGATATCAAGCGACAACGTCAACAGCTACGACTTGAACAGTGACGGGTCGATCATAGATGCTAGAACCCAGCTAGTAGCGCCCGTTCGGATTGTGCTGTGCGTATTGTAAAGATGGAGAAAGCAAGGACTGAACGAGTGGGATCTACTGAGTGTAGTAACGCGGAAGGGGTGCAGCGACTGGCTCGGAGAGAGGTATATGATGGGAGGAAGAGAATGATACAGATACAAACCACAGATTACGGAAATCAAGCCTACCGACAGGATTGAGGTCACGCTTGACAAGAAACAAGTGACATTTGGGAAAGTTTCTCCTGCTAGCTATATTAGAAACAGTTGAATGCTCTGCTTATTCATTTTCTAGCCTGAGGGGAAAGAGCTAATTTAATTGGCTCCCAGTGGTGGCTTAAATATCCTTAGCTCTTTCTCAGCGTAACTGATCTCTCTTTTATGAGTCCCATACCTTGTCCGACACATAATCCCCCAGGTCCAGCAGCTTCAGGCCTGTCCATTTGAGTATGTATATTTCCACCATAATGGTATTCTGTAGGCCGTGGCTTTTGTTCGATGAAGCACTACAGAGACCAAAGCACTCCAGTGTCTCTGGAATCGACATAAATAGGGCTGAAGATGAAGACTCAAAGGCTGCAGGATCAGATAGTGGCCACACTCCTAACTTATGGCATGAACGAACAAAGGGTCCCAAAACGAGACACTCGCATTGTATCTTATCCTCGCACCCAGGGAGACAGAAAGCGTTTCCTGAAATTACCAGATTCTTGAAGAAACTGTCCATAATGCGAAATATTTTGGAAATATTTTGGAAATATTTTGGAGTCGAGCCTTCTCTATATCCTCTATAAGATGTGAGTTGCTGTAATATAAGATTTTCAAATGGAGCGTCTAACCGATGATCTGTTTGGGTGTAGGGAGATTCTCCATGCTATCAGTCAGGCCTTTCGCAGACTCAGTTATGGCCTGTTCGGTGACGCTTCTGAACAACACCTTTTTTTGAAATACCCAGCATATGCAGAGCCACTGCGAGATGTGCAGATGATAATAACAATATCGACTACTCTCAACACGCTGAACCCATAAATCCGTGCAGATTGAAACAGCACCATGCAATCGGTATTTGTCCACCAACACAGCGATCTTTGTGAGCTGTTCTAAGCTGACTGTAGACGGAATGAACTTGCTCCTAGCGTGTATAACATTCAGTAGCACAACAAAAGCCTCAGTATCATCATCAGGAAGTGAAATTTCGGCTTTACCAGAGAGTGCCAATGTTGTACCCTCTTGAAAGTGATTCGGCGCCAACATAGCTTTGAATACCGATGAGGCAAGGGTCATGTGCTTAGAAGAGACCAGGACATGAACCTCAATGTTTGCTTTGCGTTTTCCCTTCGCGAGAATAAGTGAAAGATCTCCGTCTGGATCGATTTTGACTCTTTCGATCTCGGGTCTAGATTTGCGGGTTATACGGCGCTTTGCTGGAGTGTTGTTCGCCCCCAGGGAGGACGGATTTGGTCTCTTCGACATGGTGGAGGTTTCAATCGGCCTAGTACTCTGTTGGCTGAATTTATGATATTCTAGAGCCTTTGATTAACTTCCTGATTCTGAACATTGATAGAGAGGGTGTGTACTTTGATGGTTCTGGCTTGCTAAGCTGGGTTAGGAGGATTCTCGACAGTAATGTCGACGTAGCAGAAGCAGGCTGGTGCATGGTTGAGTTGAAGAGTTTAAGACTGGTGCCTTGCAAGACCTAATTCACTTATTTTAGAATTAGTCTTTAAGCCCATAGGTGAATTTGACTTGGAAGTCCAAAGTCATGTGACTTATTTGACGACAGCTGATGGAGATGTCGAGTCTTTTTAATCTGGGGTAGCAGCTTGGAGTATGGGGTTGTAATCCAGTCTAGTATGAACGCGTTTTCATGTCTTTTACCACCGTCACTTCCCTACACCCAGCCTTACAAGTGGATCCCCATCTTCAGTATTAGTTGGTTTGAATGTACAACACAGAGTACCTATAAAGTCCATACTGTGACCGTAGATAATCAAATACATCGGATGATCTTACACGTTATCTATTAAACACTATGTTGCTCATATCATACAATATGGGTACAATTGCTGGACCCTGACCTATGTAAATACATCACAACTCTTGATTCCGAAGGCTGCTCGTCTTTTTCTTCGCGCCAGACATACTCCAATCGCCAGTTCTGACTCTACCAAGCCGCTGGCTCAATGTCGAATAGCCCCTCCCGAGTCCGGCAGAAGCCCCAGATGGGACTCGAGTTAGACCAGTGTCGCTATGCTCCCAGTCATCTTTCCCGCCACTGTCCCAATCATCTAGCTTTTCACTGGCTGCGACACGATTCTTGGCATCGAGGGCACGCAGGCGCTCAATAGCACTCATCATGATCTCCCAGCTCTCAACCACGCCATCATTAGCCTTGAGACCACAATCGCAGTCGCAGCCACCAGGACAATCGGTGTTTCCGTAGGTGTGATAATCGGTGAGACAGTGTTGATGGGTGACACATCCACAAGAGAGACAAGGCGTGAAGACGCCACTGATAGGCTCCAAGCAGATTGTGCAGCGCAGATGCCGCTGGATGGTTTTGCAGCGTTCGCAACGACCTACAGCTCCGCCAGCAGTGCTGTTTACGAGTGGCTCGAGACGACGATCGTGCTTCAAACAATAGCCTGTCACATCAAGACCATGTTCAATGACTGGCGGGGGTTGTGGTGCAGACTTTCTGCCAAGGATGATTGGTGATGGGGGAGTCGGCTCATGGGTCATGGTGTGAGTTGAGTTGGAAAGAATAGATCCTACATAAGATTTGTTGTCCGGGAAGTCTACCTCAGCATAGTCTTGAAGACCATTGAATTTGAGGATTTCTAGTCGTGCTAGTGGATGTCCCCAAGCATATAAAAGCTCTGCATATGCCTTTCGATAGTTCTCAAAGACCATGGCTTGTTTGGGATCGAGCAATGGCGAGGTCATGCAGCCTTCATCGTCAAAGGCATTCTGGTTGTCTAACGTCAGGCTGATGCCTATGACCGTCCCCGGAGCCTTTTTCTCTCTGGAGTTGTCATTCTCTAGATTCGATATGTCGGAAACAAATTGCTCTTTCACACTGCCAAGCACAGTGGTATTTCCCCAAGTGATGGCTGAGGATGTGGACAACGAATTGAGCATATGTTCTACGGGACTTGGACGTTTACGACTCGGCGGAGGGGCACTTGGTGGTGACGATGAGACTCCGGTGAATGGTCGAGAGAAGCTCGCTGCAAAACTAGATGCAAGAGCAGAGTTCGCGCGGCGGAAAAGCCGAGGGTTGTCTGGAGATGTCGATAGACTATGAGCCTGGCGGTTGAGGTATTCTGAGCTTGTCCGGTTTGACCTCAAGGGTGGCGTTTCTCCACATGAGTAAGAAGCAGACGCCGGGTCACTACTCCAAGCAGCGCCATTCGATGATCCAAAGGATCCGTACAGACCAACTGGCGTATGCGAGGTCTTGGGGGTAGTTGCGGCTGAGTGGATTGGGGTTCTTTGGTACATGCTCCATGCTGCGGCATCGGTAGGGAAATAATCCAAAGAGAAGGCCGGAGTCTTCATACTCAGTGGCGTTTGTGGTTGGGTCATGTGTACTTCAGGCTTGGAGGTGACATCCTGGAACGACGGCTCGCGAAATACGCACGACAACATGGCTAACATCTGGACATCCGCATTCTGTTCGAAGTGAGAAAAGAGGTCCTGAATGACCCGGACAGCAAGGGGGTTGGACCCCCATTTCACTCTGCCAGATAGACTCTTGTCCCGCCCAAATTCGTACGAGAGGTCCACACCACTGTCAGAACCACTATCAACTTGGGCACGCTTGACCGAATTTCTCGCAATTACGAGTATAGGCTCGGTACGATGGTTCTGGTCAAGGACCTCAAGAGGGACCTCGTTATGCAGCAACATGGCAACGTACTTCCATACATCAGCCAGATCACGAAACCCCTGATCTGCTGCTACGGTGGCATTGTGCTCACAAACGTCAGGGCCATCGCCAAAGATAGCGTACTCCTCCGCAAGTTTGATCTTCGATGGTAGTAGGTGACTGATATCGTGAATCACAACAGAGTTTTTCGGCTTCGTGCGGGATCGACTGAATCCCGTGCCAGTACCAGTGCCGGTATTCGTATTAGTACCCCCAGCGCTTGATTTCTGTGAAAGAATAGCAGATGATGCTCTCATATAGGACCGTCGAGTCGATCTCCGGAAATAATCTGCGACTGGGAAGCGGGCCACGTGGAATTGTGTCGAATCGGAATCGCTGGATGACGATACTTCAGAGTCATCGGAAAAGTCCGACTCGTCCTTCAACTCAGACCCCGTGGACAACGTTTGCATTTTTGGTACAGGAGAGCTGTTGTTATGCAGTCTCCCAAACGACTCAAACATAGGCTCTCCCTTTAAGCGAGCACTGTTCCTTGCTACCAATGTCCCCAGAAGCGACTTCACTTTGTCTTCTTTCGGAGGGAAGAAGCAAGTAAGCTTTCCATTCGCAGAGAATCGAGCACCACAGAGTCTGGGCATTGGGACATTGGCATTACGACTCATCATGGTGAGCATGTCCTCATTTGCACTAGAGTCCAATCCTTGAGGAAGCATTGCAGAAGCACCGGCTGGGATGTTTTCGTCTTCATCGTCGCTTGAACTCTCGTCAGCCAGCCCGTCTAGATCATCAATGTCTCCCACGTCGGTGAAGAGTGTTGTGCTGGCTTCCAAATCCACCTCTCCTAGAAGATAGCTGAGAGTTCCCTCTAGACAGCCCTTCTTGTGTGGGAGATGATTGACTGCGACTTGGTGAACTTCGCTTTTCAAACGATCGTATGTTGCATCTGGCATTAACGAGGTCTTGCCAAGTGTAAAGGTAGGCACCTTCTCGGGGTACTGATCTGGAAAGTGGATGGTGACATGAATATAGATGGCTTTCCCATCCACACCCCACGGACCATTCATTGAAGCTTCCACAGTCCTCTTGTCCATGTTTACATTGTCAAACGTAATCTTTGGAAGCTTGTCATGAATGCGAATGATCTCATCGTGGAGCGACTCAGGGGCATCCCAATCACCATCATCTTCCAGATCCCTCAAATCTGGGTTGAGCAGCGAGAGCCTTCTCGAAGTGGGACGTTTCTGTGATGATTCATCGTTCTCCGGTTTGCTGAACTTGATACCGCTCATCCAGCCAATCTGTCTTTGATTTAGATCACCAGTGGAAGGTTTGTCTTTGCGTTTCAAGGCTGGAGCCTTTATCATCATGTGAGTACGGGTTGACGATGGAAGATGCATCTTCTTCATTCCTGTACTCAATGCGCTGACCTTTACACCTGAACTACCGGGTCGAGGCCCGGTAATAGTCGCGATTTTCTTCTCAGATGAGTTCTTTTCTACTTTGCGGAAGGTTTTGTACTGGGCCCCCTGGCGAGTCATAGTCAATCGTTTACGAACCTGAGCGCCTTTGACATGCCCTACGCCTTCCAGTATTGCGGGATCCACATTGTGTATACGTAATTTATTATCGTCACCCCAAGAAACAAGCTGAAAGTCTCGGTTGTCCATACCATCATCAGTAACAACACCGCGAGCCCTCCATAGAAACTCCTTGACCTTGTAGGTTCCATGACCAGGAAACACTTTCACTGCAGCTGTTTTAGCAGTGTCCTCTATAGACGTTTTGGACCGGCGGTCGTATAAGTGAAGCTGGCCCGGGCTCTCTTGAGGCATTGCTAACAAACCCCAACCGAAAGGTGTATGTCGAGCCCGCCAAATGGGAAAGTCCGTGCGAATAACCCTTTCAGGCACATCTTCATCATTTCCATAGTCCCAGAATTTGATAGTCTTGTCCAAGGAGCAGGTCACTATACCAGTAGACCTGGTTCGATTCCAATCTATCCCATATATCTTCGACTCATGTGCATCAATAGATCTAAGGGGTGCGGCGCCCTTTCTATCGTCCCAGATCCGTAGCCACCTATCATGGCAAGAAGCTAAAATATGGGAGTCCTGCCGATTGTACTTGACCTGTGTGGCTCCGGCAAACCAGTCACAGAATGAAAGGACGGGGGCTTTAGATCTCCGTAGATCCCAACAATGCACATAACCATCCATCGCACATGATGCAAGCATATCAGGGTGATGCGCCGAGAAGTTGATATCCGTAATGGCTCTCGTATGTCCCCTGAGAGTGTGATCGATGGCTCCTTGCGGAGAGTCCTCATTCAGATTCAGATTCCACACCAAAGCCTTTTGGTTTGCAGTGCTGGCAACCCAATAGTCGCGTACTGCAAATGGTGACCATTGTACATCGGCGACTAGCCACGGAAGTCCGTGACGCAGATGGCGGGGAGGATTTAGAGGATTGTCGAGGTCGATGATATCAAGTCCATCGGTGCTAATCGTGAATTAGACAGATAGTAGAAACCTTCACAATGGGGACATACGAAGCAAGCGCAACATCTCGTCCAGAGGGAGAGATGGATGCCGAACCAACTTTACGTTCCACATAGATGGATACGTCCTTTTTCAACTCGTCAATCATGATTACAGCCACGATTCAACACCTTCATGTCTTGAGCTATGCAGCTAGGTCATTTGGATTGTGATGCACCTTCCGCCTTGCATCGTATGGCAGATTATCACATTCGCAGAATAGAGCGAGTAACGAGCTGGGAAGTCCGACTCGAGGAAATCAATCTAGAAGTATATACAGAATAGCACATTAAAGATGAAGTAGCTGAAGTCGTGTTTGGAGATACCTTCAACAGCTCCCAACTAGGTTAGCTCCATTGATGGCGGGGTCACCGACATGAACTTTGGAAATGTCTCGACCTCACTTTCCACAGATAGCAACCTCTGCTTCTAGAACACTCTCACATCCCACTGTGTAATAATTAGACGACAAACAAGTGGCATCTCCCTCTGCCTGGACATTTATATACGCATCCTGAGGAGGTTTAATCGAAGGTCTTCCTTGTGGTACCACTACCCACCACAGCCCACCACTGCCGTGACTCGCGATTTATCCACGAGGCCTTTCACATCTCTTGAGAGGAATATATCTGAAAACCTACAACAGCCTCTTTCTGCAAGAAAACGTACCAATACTACAGCAAACATGGCATTGCCAAAGAGAATCATCAAGGAGACCGAGAGATTAATGGCCGAGCCGTGAGTATTCAGCCTTGCCCTACAAACTGAGCTGCCCTACAAACTGAGTATGTACTGATAACCCTTTACAGTGTGCCGGGTATCAGCGCGGTTCCCCATGAAGACAATCTACGATATTTCGACGTTTCTATCCATGGTCCTAGTCAATCCCCATACGAAGGTATGCTCCAACCATGCCACTCCTGCACAGATCTTCAACTGATGACATAAAAGGTGGTATTTTCAAACTCGAGCTGTTCCTCCCAGATGATTACCCAATGACCCCACCAAAGATCCGATTTTTGACGAAAATCTACCATCCCAACATTGATAAGCTTGGCCGCATCTGTCTCGATGTTCTTAAGAGTATGATCTCCCACGCAGGATGTTTTTTATATGGATTGCTAATGTGTTTGTTAGGCAACTGGTCTCCCGCTCTTCAAATAAGAACCATTCTCCTCTCTATCCAAGCTCTTCTCGGTGCTCCCAATCCTGATGATCCACTTGCCCCTGATGTTGCTAAGAGATGGAAGGATGATGAGCCCGCTGCCATTGCAACGGCTCGGGAGTGGACCAAGACTCATGCAATTTCCTAGAAGAGCATTAGGAATGCCGGTATTCATGGATGGTACAGACATATGAACATTATGGGGGGGTTACCAAGAGTGGAACGAGCAGCAAGACATTACAGCGAGATGGTTATACGAGACATACATGATCCATTTTCTTTGCAGGCGTTGGGTTGGGTGGAGATATTTGATAGAGGAAAGTAGGCTCTGATGGTTACATGGTACCCAATGAAGCTTTCACAAGCATTCTATAACTCCACTTTGCAGTGAGAATATGGGCCCTCCGGTTTTCCTTTCTTGTATCAGCAAGTACTCACCCAAATTCTAGATCAGTCCATTATTTCAACCACCGTCTTGATAGTTCGCTTGAAATCGTTTCTGTCTGGGTTATGTATGCTTATTTCCCAGTGTAGCGGACGGTTATTCAACATCAGGCTTCTAGCGCAATCTGTACGTCTTGTGACCGGTTTTGCAGTTGCAAATGACAGTGTTGTGGACCTCACAACTAGTGTATCTGAGTACGAATTTCCTTCTATCGTACAGATCGCGGATCCGGGGTCTCGGATCTTTTGATATGTTACAGATCACCAAGCTTATTTCCAAAGGCTCATTTACATATCGTGTTTGGCTTTACATTTTGAGACACGGTCTGGGTACAAGGGATACTGGATTGGATTTGCTGAGCGTTTGTCTGATATTGTTCCTCAGGTAGGTAGTTATATCACACACTACATCATCATACACGTAAACCCGTCCGTTCCGCTCTAGCTCTGACTTTCACATATTGATAACGCAACAATTGAGGACCCTAGATGCGAAGAACCACAATATCGCCCTTCAAGGACCGAGGTCATCTGCCCTTGGGCACGACCGTGTGCACTAATAGAGCTATAGACAACAAACAAAGATAGTCTCCAGCCTCTCGAAAAAGCACCAAAAGACCCTCTCCCCTCCCCCATCCTTCAATTTCCCCTCACGGCATCCCTGATATCTCAGAAAGTATCGTCCTCTTCTCCACATCTTCCCCGGAGTTCCCCTCAATATGAATCCAGCCTGCCGAGGCTCTACTATAGTGTTAGCGCGTTCGAGACTTTGAGCCACTCCACTCCATTGTCCATGGCCATGTTCTTGGATCTAGCTGTCAACCATGCATTTGGTGCAAACAAAGTTTTTTAGTTGAAGGTATCGTATCGTATCACACTCCACGTCCCACCACCTAGTTACTGTATCCCCCCCCGTTGGGTTACGTAAACAATACCAACCACTAAAGCATCAAACATTAATAAGTTGATCCGAGGTGGTGTACACAGCTAGAAGCGCAGTGTTTTCTTATTGCTATGAATTTGGAATTAAGGCTCGGACGAAGAACTCAGATCGGAATGGGCTGACTGCTCTGAGTTGCCAGTTAAAGATTGGCGTAATCAGCACGCAGCTTCGGCTGAGCCAACCAGTCGTATTGGGGCTGTCTATCTAAATATCTCTTTGCCTTCTGGAATGACAGCAAATGTGGCTTCGTTCGCCCAAATTCACCTATGCAGTGGATGCTGGAGGTAAGCTTGGGTAGCCTTCTCACTATACTTGAGAGGACGGTTTGAAAGACCGGGAGTGGGGATGATACCATCCTCTTTGCTTATTGAACCCATTATACGAGGGAAAATAAAACATCCCGAGATGGGAGAGATTTCGAGATCATGCTGAGCATATGTGATTTTTAGAGTCTCATGGTGGATTGATAAGGGTTGGAGGGTTATACAAAGCAATGCAAATAAGCCATTACTGTATGCAAAGCGCGTGTCTTTTACTCATTGCTGACGAGAGTCATATGTCGAACACTCTTGGCGCTGGCTCTTTTATAACCTAAATACAAGGCTGTTGCAACTAGTTCCTATACCTCAAGTGGAATAAAGAAGGAAGAAAAATAGCCTACCATTCCAGTAGTTATGATCATCTAAGATACTTTTCTCTCTGAAACCTACCCTGATAGAAAAGACCTTGCCCGATAGACTGGCTCAGTAAGCTTGCAGTTTTCTTCTACTTATTCTTATACATTTTGACACATTTTGACGCAAGGCTTTGTAACAAGCAGCGCCTCTTAATTGGAATCTAAACTATGTAACATCCTGGTCGTGGGCAGCACTAACGTCTGCCTCGTGGGCCGTTCAGAAGAGAAAGCCCCTGTAGCCATTGAAGCCATTGAAAGCAAGCATCTAGAATCTTAAGGCTAAATATATTTCTCTATCTTGATCTCAATGATCTCTCTACATTCGCAGGCTGGATGTCACCGAGGCTAGCAATGGTGGATGGGGTTAGTACTCTTATTCTCGTTTACCAAGTCACAACTGCTAGATGGACAACCATCAACCAAATTGCTCCATCAGACTTCTGGGTCCTGCAAGGAAACATTTGGTGGATCCAGGTAGGAGTTGCTGCTCCACGCCCACAGCTCTGCCGGGCTCATTGACAACTAGACTGAAAGGCGGCTGGCTGACAGATGGAGGACCGCCCAGAGGAGCCGTTCAAGCTCTAGAGTCTTCTCTCTCTGTTTCTCAACTTGACACACGGTTGTCGCGGCCATTAGGAGCACCTACGGTATTTGGAAGTTTACGCCGCTCTTTCTGACAGGTGTCATTGTTTTCTCCTCACTGAGGGTCCATCGCACAAAGAAAGAAGCAACCGCCTTTGCTTGAAGTAATTGAAGTGCTATGTATTTGTGATGGGCGGCCGTTGAGCAGGGAGCCCTTTTGTTTCGTTCGGGAGGCAATTGTCAGTACAGTAAGCACCAGCTAAAAATGAACCAGAGGTACCTAGTTAGCTAGCATTGATAACGTGCTACAGCAACAATATTATAAATGCTGAGTGCTGTATGATATTCGATATCTTTGCGACAGGCTCAGAACGGCAGATAGTACGTTTTAACATTTTATTGTACGGGGCCGAAGTCCACAGCTCCACAGCTCCACTGCTCCACATCTTCCCCGGATTTCCCCTCATCAAAAGCCAACGCCTGCCGAGGCCAATGTATTGGCACTGTACAATCTTCTACCGAACTGGACTTTCCGGCAGTAGCGGTAATAAGTAAGTATCATATCCTAGAGTAGCCTATCAATCATATCTTCGGGCAGATAAAGTTGTAAATGTTCACGTCTCACTAGCAAAGCAACAGGCAATCAATTGAGTTCACTTTAAGGGTCTATAATGATAACATTACGATATCAACATTTGAAACCTAATTCTGGCAAGCCAAAATCCTTCGTCTTACTTGCCCCAAATTTCCACGCAGATCTGCATCAGGTTCTATTCTCAAAGAGGAGTGATATCCGATGCACCGGTGTAAAACTCACACCTGACTTGGCATATTGCTTTTGTGCACAGTACAAGGGTGAATAGTTGCGTGCAGACGGAATCCGAGGACCCAGCAAATCGCGTGGATTCCAAAACGCCCACTCTTCCCCTTACAGAATGGTTGTTGCTACCCTGCTTAGCTCTTGAATCCTCTCCCGCCCTCTCGGTCCTGTGTCGCTGATTAAATACCTCATGAAGAAGCTTAAATTGAGGAGTCTACCTTTTGAATACAGTTTGGATTTAGCGGCTCGGCTTAGCAATCGATACAATCACCGAGACCACCTCGCTCCAACACTCCGGATTCCTCTGTTTTCCGTTTTAGACGGCTCCTTAGATGAGAGAACTCATGACTACATGACGTACTGCGAATTGATTTAGAAAGAACAATACATAAAGAGAGCTGACCCGTACCGCGTGCGAAGAGACATAGACAGAGTCAAGAATCTCTCAATCATCCTTAGGATCGAGACCCCCAGGAGGTATATCTGGACATTGGAAGACATCAGAACTACACGGGTTGATATTCACTTCAATAAACAGAGCACTGTTAAGCCAGACGCACAAACCATTGCGAGAACACGGCACGTCTGGCAAATCGAAGATATAAAGCACTAAACCATCATAGCTATGGAGAATCCTAGGCCAGTGACGCCGACGACAGCTCCGACCAGACCGGCTGGGCAGGACTCCCTCGAGAAGGAAACCGTCGCTGGATTCAGCGACGGTGTCGAATATATCGAAAATAAGTCTGGCTCAGACTCGGTCACTAGGAATGATGGCGAAAGGACATTCGGTGATGGTCTGGACCATGAACATGAGCCGCCGGTAAGATTCTTTGGCTTTTCTGTCGATACGGCTACTGACAGGAGTAGCTGACTTTCCGTCGATTGATGTCCCTGGTCGCAATGGCTTTCTTATGGACTGGATCGCAAATTCCAGTTTATCTGTTTGGTGAGCTTATTCTTCTCGGTGGGAGGGACTTTCGCTGACAATCTAGGGGGTATCCCTCCACTGATTTACGGAGATCTTGGGGGTAATGATCGATGGTACGTTGATGCCAATTCTTGGATGTCGCAAAAGATGCTAATGAGAGATAGGGTTTGGTTTGTCCTCGCAAACCTACTCGCGCTTGCTGCCGTCTGTCCATTCGTCGGTGCGATCTCTGATCTGATAGGTCGTCGATACGTTGCTCTTCTCGGTGCTTCATTGATCGTAATTGGCATGATCGTAAGCTCTACGGCTCACAGCATGAACATCTTCATTGGTATGCAAATCTTCCTCAATGAACCAATTGTGACCTTATCTCACAGTTCATAGCTGGAATGGCCCTAGCCGGCGCAGGTGCTGGAATTAACGAGCTCACGGCCTTAGCCGTCACATCCGAACTTGCTCCTACTCGTAAGAGGGGGAAATATGTTGCAGTATTGATTTTCACGATCATCCCCTTCTGTCCTTCGGTACTCTGGGCACAATTGATTGCCGCGCACTCCAGTTGGAGATATGTTGGGCTCTTCTGTGGTGTCTGGGCCTTTATTGGATTGGTAATGACCGCAGTCTTCTACTTTCCACCACCAAGAGAAAACTCCAACGGTTTGAGTAACCGAGAAATCATCGGCCGCGTCGACTTCATCGGCGGATTTCTATCCATTGTTGGCATGATCCTCTTTATTGCCGGGCTTGTTTGGGGAGGCTATCAGGTACGTGTGCCCTGAGTTGGTTGTTTTCAAACTAACAATAAATAGTATACGTGGAAATCAGCACACACTCTTGTCCCCCTACTGCTTGGAGCCTTTTTTCTTATTGGTTTCGGTTTCTGGGAGGTATATGGTGCTAAATATCCAATGTTTCCAGCCCGATTGAAGCAGGATCCGCGCATCTTGGCCCTAACGCTTGTCATCACGTTTATATCAGGTGCCAACTTCTTCTCCGTGCTGCTGTTCTGGCCCACACAGGCTTTCAATGTGTATGGGCATGACCCAGTTGGCGTGGGTATTCGTGGTCTTCCTGTCGGTTTCTCGGTCTTGGTTGGTGCTTGCGTTGTACTCTGGCTTCTTTCCGTGTTCCGTGGCAATAACAGGATGCTCATGGTAGTGTCCTCCTGCTTTATGACAGCTGGCTGGTGAGTAATTCCCTCCTCTGGCCAAACAGATCTAACCTACGCTTCAGTGGTGCCCTGGCAGCAGCAAGAACCGATAATCTTGCAGCAGTCTATGTGATATTGGTTATTGCTGGTCTAGGCATTGGCGGTATCGTCGTTCCAGCTTCGATTATTACAACCATCATCTGTCCCCCCGACCTCATCGGTACAATTGCCGCGCTAACCCTTGCCATTCGCGTTATTGGGGGCGCTGTCGGTTATACCATCTACTACAACGTCTTCTACTCTAAATTTGTCCCAAAACTCACCACCAAAATTGCTCTAGCCTGCATTAGCAACAAGATCTACAACATTACCATCATCACAGAGGTAGCGGAACTTACAGGAGCCAGTTTGATTGATGAGATATTGCTGTTGCCAGGTGTCGATGGAAACCTCACTATCTGGAATTCTCTGGTAGTCGCGGGTAGAGAGGCGTATGCGGATAGTTATCCATATGTGTATTACGTTAGTATTGCATTCGGAGTTGTGTCGATTGTGGCGAGTGCATGTTTGGGAGACATTGAGAAGTATATGGATGATCATGTTGCGGTTGTTATAGCTTAATTGGACGGTCGTCGTTTAGTGATATAAATGTTTAATGAACGATGGCTAGAGTCGGGAGTTATGGTATGAATTCAACGTACAAAATGAGCCTTTCCTGTGGAATATGTGACAGCTTTTTCCTTCAATTTTTTTAGACTTCTCATTTCAGTACCTAAAGAATCCGAACAACTAATTTCTTCGCAATTGATCCTCCCCTATTTCCAGTAAGCGATCATTAGCGACGCTCCAAGAAAGGAGGTGGATCACGTGGGGTAAACAATGAATCTTCCGTGCACGAGGCTACTATTTACCGCAGACCTCCCTTCCCCTCATAAACCTAACTACAACTACACCACCGCTACCACAACTACTCCGACCACATCTCCCAACCACTCATACACTCATACATACGATTCCACACCTCAGCTCGATTGAACAACTCTCAGGCACCTCAATCCCACAACGCAAAACCATGGATCGCACATCAACGCGTGTCCCCACCACCAACGCGCCGAGGCTATCAACAGCTCCTAGTTCGATCAAACCACGACAATTGGTACCTCTCCCCTCTATTCCTTGCTTAACTTTTTCTTCTTCTACTTTGTGAGATGTAGAATGGCTGATTGTATTTTTCCGTTATGAATAGTCACATCTCCATGCCCAACTCGCACAGCTATCAGCGAATCTGGCGGATTTGGAGAATTTGCTGCGGATGACGAGTGTGCAGGCGGAATCGATGAGGGGATTGGGTGCCTGGCATGGGGGATTGTAAGTTTGTTCTGTCCTTAGTCCTCCCTTTTCTGCTGGCAATGTTGGAGGGGCGGTTGCGGTGTCATGGGGGGAGTTGGCAAGAAAAGAAAATATGCTGACAGGATATGAATAGGTTCATGGCTGCCAGTAAAGTTCTTGGGGAGGAGACGATTGCGGGGTCACAACAACAGCAGAAAGGCAGTGGAAGCGAGTCGTGATACGAATAAGTCAGGGTAGTTACAGGAATGGGCATGCTACGAACAACGAAGATGGCATCAGGAGATGGGCTTGCTATATGAGTTGCCCAGCAAAATCCCTGAGCCGTTTTAAGAAGTTATGTTATAGAAACAGCATGTGTGGGGGGTCTAAAACTGCTAGTTTTGAAGCCCATAACACCATACAGGCCCTGCGGACTGGAAACCGAAGATCACAGCATGACTCTTTCATCAGAAGTCTATGAGAAGTCGAGCACATTTACCACGCCAACAACCAAAACATATAGGACGTCAGCGCTATCTGCATCTCTTATCCAAACCCATGGGAAGCAACACGATTGCCAATGGTACAAGTTCACCAGATTTCTCAAATAGCATTTACCAACAAATGAAGGCACACCAGAAGATTCTTGGAACTATTGGAATCATCAGATGATCTAAGGGGTCTTGCTTGATTTAAGGAGATAGTTTAGCAACTGGCTGATCTGAGTTAGATTCTGTTTCTCACCAGACCCATTATCACATCTCGCAGCACACATTGAGGAATGAAGCCCTAAACATTTTAAAACCCCATTTCAACAATCCATACATGCATCCTTGCATTCTTGCGCTGAATGTGATGTTAATCTCGCAATCTCTTTCCATACATGCCTTATCGTTGGAAAAACAGATAGATTACAGCAGCCATGTCTATTGCTACACGTGCTGTGGTGCGTTGATAACTGAAATCGCAACCATATCTCATACCAATCCATGATTTTGAATTGCTTCTTCTAGTAGCGACCAAGTGGAGATGAGTTGGGAACGAAGGAAGAGACAAGTCGGCGAAAGAACACTGGGAGGTTTAATGGTCGAGTGACAAGGGATGCGATTGCTTATACCGAACTGGGCACCGAAACAGACGCATGGGTCGCTTGCTATAACACACTTGGGAAAGTGGATCATATTCTAGATCTCGAGATACATTACTTCGGCAACTAGACCACGTGAGTCGTGAACCCCAATTATCGAGCTGGAGCAGTTAAGGCTGCTTAGGTAAAAGAGGGACCTTGATAATTTCCATTATGTTATAGTTATCCAATAAAACAAGAACTAACCCCTCAACATTCGTAAGTGGAGATACCAGGCCACATATGATGATTTAATGATTTAATGTTCTGATGTCTAATAGCCATACCTAGCTTATCGTTCTCTTATCTATCCCATTCTCTAGAAATACCTGGCTATCCTCTCGAGACCTCTCGGTTGAATTGTGTCGAATTTGTGTTGTATCTTGTCTCTTTACTGTATTTCGCCAGTGTTATATACTTTTACCATGGGAGACATTTCTACAGATACGTCCGCCTTCTGGGCGAAGGCCGACAAGCATCTCATGACTACTGGAGTTTCATATTCACCAGTTGTCATAACCAGAGCAAAGGGTACTAGACTATATGATGCAGACGGCCGTTCAATTCTCGATTTTACATCTGGTCAAATGAGTTCAATTCTTGGTCATTCGCATCCTGAGATCGTGGAAGTGGTCAGGAATTCCATTGGAGAGCTAGACCACCTACTCAGCAGCATGATAACTCAACCAGTCATTGATCTTGCGGAGCGACTTGCTCGATTCCTCCCAGCGCCTCTCGAAAAGTCCTTTTTCCTCAACACAGGATCGGAAACCACCGAGGCCGCTATTAAAATGGCCAAATGCTACACTGGGAACTTCGAGATTGTGGCGTTCACAGCAAGCTATCATGGATTGACATCGGGTTCGGGCTCTGCTACTTACTCAGCTGGACGAAAAAATGGCGGTCCGGCAATGGCTGGTCAGCTCGCCTTCCCAGCTCCGTATGCTTATAGATCGCCCTTCAAGAAAGCGGATGGGTCTTACGATTGGGAGACAGAGCTGGACTTTGGATGGTCTATGATTGATAGACAAACCGTCGGGTCACTCGCCGCTTTCATCATGGAACCCATATTATCCACTGGAGGTATTCTCGTCCCACCAAAGGGCTATCTCAAGCGTATGGCGGTAGAGTGTAAGAAAAGGGGAATGCTTTTGATCATGGACGAGGCTCAGACCGGTGTCGGCCGTACCGGACAGATGTTTGCCTTCCAACATGAAGACATCGTTCCTGACATTCTTGTACTCTCCAAAACCCTCGGCTGTGGTCTGCCATTAGCCTCGGTCAGCACAACAGTCGAGATTGAGCGCGGCTGCAAAGAAGCTGGATTCCTCTGGCTCACAACCCATCTCAACGACCCCTTAACCGCCGCCGTGGGCAACAAAGTCCTCGAAATCGTCGAACGGGACAATATTGCCGAACGTGCTGCGAAACTTGGCGACCAGCTGCGACAAGGTCTCGATAAGCTCCAGGAGAAATACTGGTGTATCGGCGATGTGCGTGGCCGTGGGCTCTTCCAAGGTATTGAAATGATCTCGGATGCCCATACCAAAGCCCCTGGACTGGACATTGGCCAGGCGGTGTCGGTTCGGGCAATGGCATTAGGGCTTTCCTGTAATATTGTTAATCTACCAGAGATGGGAGGTGTTTTTAGGTTGGCTCCTCCCGTTACGGTTTCGGAGGAGGAAATTGAGGAGGGTTTGAGGATTTTAGATGAAGCTTTTGGTTATGTCCTTGAGCAGAGGGCTGCTACTAATGCTGTCGCATGAATTAGCCTTCCATGTGTAATATTGAGGATCTGCACAGCCAAGCTGTCTTGCTCGTTATGAATCTACGACAATATCTATAAATTACTAGTTTTATTCACAAGACTATGGCATTTGATTTGTTGATAAGTGCGTTCGCTATTGTATATGGATGACTGGACGTTGAACGATGTGTGACCTTCACAGCACACGAAGGCGGTTTTCAAGAATTCCTGTTCTATATTTCGATCTTCAGCTATACGAATGCTATTTTTAGTTGGTGAGAACTTACTGTCTAGTAATATGTAATTACTTTGTTATTTGTAGGCCAATATCTCTTGAATCTCTCTGCTTTATTTGCAGCTTTGGTGAATCTCGTTTCTTCCTCGTCTTCAATCATTCAGCCTCGGCTTCTTAATTCTACCATGATCTGAATCCCTCATAACCTGAACTCTTGAGACTTCGCCACTTGTTTGCTACTTTATTTGTGACAACGTCTGCTCACACAACTTAGAGTCTTGACACCGACAACCTCAACTATCTTCACTACCAACTCACCAACTCACCAACTCACAAGTTTCACTCTTCAGTTTGAACCCCTTTGAAGTCACCTTCGCATAACTCCCCTCGGCCAGCCTCAAGGTATATCTATCACCTAAGCCGAGAAGTTTTGGGTTCAAGCTTCGAATATCTCAAAAACCTAGTCGGCGGCTCTGAGCCACACCAGCTCCCTCGGTCGCTCCCATTCAATCTCCTACTATGGAAAAAAGACCGAACCCGTCCTTGATGGAGGACCCGATCAATCCAAAAAAACGTCGGATGAGTACCTGTAAGGTCCAGCGGACTCCAAAGATAGAGGAAGTCAACATCGATCCAAACGGTGACCTACTTCTGATTCTCACAAAGCATGAGAAAAATAAGGAAGTTTCTAATGATCCGCCTGTCGAGGACGATGATAGAAAACAGAACATGGAAAGCCCTATTAAAAAAGAGTGCCACGAGAAAGATGAAAACCCACGAAAACCCTCCATTCCCATCCCCGGTCGCGTACACGTACGAGTCTCCTCAAAGCACATGACATTGGCTTCACCTATCTTTAGAGTTATGCTGGCGCCGAATGGCTTTATGGAAGGAAGAGACTTAGAGTTATTCGGGAGAGTTGAAGTCCCGCTTCCTGACGACGACGATGCAGCCCTGATCCTATTGTTGCGTATTATTCATAACCACACCAAAGAAATCCCGGTATCTATCGAACTAGAGCTGCTCACAAAGGTTGCATTGCTGGTGGACAAATACCGTTTGCAAGATGCGGTGGAATTCTTCTCTAAGATCTGGATGAATCATGTCGATCATAGGACTGGTTCTTTCCACTTGAATATTCCCCAGTGGCTGTGCATATCCTTGATTTTTAGAAATAAGCAGCTGTTTGATAAGGTCGCTGGGCTCGCAGTCGAACATTCCGACATAAACTTCGGCATTAATTTTGACGATCTCCCGATTCCTGACAGACTCATTGGTACGATTACCCTGTAGTAGGCAACAACTTTTGGTAACTAACCGTATATAGAGCACATAAAGCATGCCCGGCTTCAAGTTATAGGACCAGTTCTGCGTGTTCTGGATGCCTATGCCGCAATTCTGAAGAACAGCAAAAGCGGGTTTTGTCCAATAAAGAACAAGGAGGGACAACTTTGCAGCGCTTTGCTTTGCGGGAGCTTTATGCGTTCTTGTGCTAGGAATGGCATAGAGCTAAGCGGGGATGGGAAATCTATCAATGTTTCTTCCTTCCAGTTCTCTCGCTATTCTTTGATTCAAAAAGTTAAACGCTTTATTGATTATCAAGGACTATGCAAGGACTGGGGTCAACCTGCAACGATTGGTCGCCGCCGGAAGGAAAAGGGTACGGAGACAACTACTGATCACGGCCTGAAGGAAAAGGTTATAAAGGCAGTGGACTCCATCAAGGTGGAATTCGATCATCCGAAGCTGAGAAACTATACCACTTGATAAATAACGACAGGATGAGCTATTTGAACTTTTAATACTTCGACTCAGTCTCGACATAACCCATCATCACCAAGTATCAATACCCAAAGATCATTAGGAGATTAGCCATAAATTACGAGCATACCACGGTCTCCAAATAACAATATCATTTTCAACTCGGTGCCAAACTTGTAGCCATTTAATTTACCTGTGTAACTTTTATCAGCAGCCTCTTTTTGATTCGTAACAGAGGCAGATTATGTGGTTTATGAACAGTTAGCTTCTTATATTGCGCAATCTCATCCATTCCCTATGTCGATCTCCCGAGAACGACTGGGTTCCGGTAATTCACCAGCATTCCTTGTAATTGTAACACTATTGCTATGCGGCCTTGAAGAAAACAATCAAAACGTAGTGCTTATCTCAAGGAGGAGCTATAACTACTTTGATTTAGACGAACTTTGTATGCCAATGCTTGACATGGTCACGAGCTGGTTGATGCTGACTAAGATCACCGTCCTGAGAAACAAGCCGAAAAGAAATCTTACACGTATCATATAGTTACAGGAAGGTGCAATATACCTCTCCTGACTTGCAGCTTTGTATAGTTGCAATAGACGCGAGGAGTTATTGCCATGGCCTCCAAGGACTTTGCCTTCATTTTCCCACGAGTCTCCCTCCAGCCCAGCCGACCGCCCAAAGTAGCTATAACACCACTTGTAAGGGCAATCAAGAAACCCGAACCCCCCCCAAAGGAGACTTCCAAAGCACAGTCGAAGACAACGAGGAGATCTAACTTAAAATCAAAGTCTGGGTGTAGTATTTGCAAGTACTGACCGCTGGTTCCGTACCCCAACCTAGCTTACACTCTGTAGACTAAAGCACTACAAATGTGATGAGATCCGCCCATCATGCAGTCGTTGCGTAAAAGCAGGCTGGACGTGCGAATATAAGCCTGTCTCAAAACGGGCTCGTCCAAATACATCGGCATCAATACTGGCGTTGGCGCCCAAAAACGCTTTGGTGCCAATCAAAACCAATCCGGTTGATGGTAATTACTTGCAATATGCCAACTCCCTTTTCAATCACAACCCGGTTGCATCATTTCAAATACCGCTTTGGTCACTGCTGCTCCAGCTGGCGCAGAATGAACCGTGTATTCGTCATATCACCATCGCGACGGCCATGATGCACCACATCTCAGCCGGCGGATATCAGGATCCAAGAAACTTAGAACGGCAGCAGATGTTTCAAGCAGGTCTCAAGCACTACGTGGATTCTGTCCGGGTTCTTCAAAAGATCCTCGCTAGAGCAAACGGCAATGATGACAAAGCAACTTGGGAGATATCGCTCTTGGCGAGTTACCTTTTTACTTCCTTCGAGTCCTTGATGGGTAACGAGGAAGGTGCACATGATCAAATGGAAAGTGGATTAAAGCTCATGAAAAACGCTCTTCAGAAGTTTGATTTCGATGCAGAATATTCCGGGAATCTGGAGGAGATTGCATATGCTTTCAATAGGCTGGATCTTACAACTAGTACCTATGAAGCAGGCTATGATACGAAGGCTTTGCTGAAACCCCATGTCCCGGATTCGTTTAGAAACATGACCCATGCAAAGCATGTGTTGGAGGCCATTATCCCGAACATTCTCGCGCTTATAAGACGCCCAATTCAAGAGCCTAATGTCACAGGAACATATCCAACTAATAATATACCCGCAGAGATATCTGTCAAGCTTGCAGAACTGGCAGGAATTCTCCATAAATGGAATGATAACATGGATAAGCTCACCGCTGAGATTGGTCTCGACCTCTCTGCACCTGCCTTTGGCCCCCTGAATATCCGGGCTCGTTCATCACATCATGTGCTGATGAATCAGTACTGGATGTGTTTTGTCTGGCTGAAAACTGCTTTCTCACCCACGCAAATGGTCTTCGACCCTTTTCTTCCTATCTTTGAAGAAATCACCAGACTCGCTGAGCTTATAATTGCTATGCAACCCGAGCGTCAATGTATTTGGAAAGAACACAAGTATTACTATACGTCCGAAACACCATTTATACATCCGCTGTTCTATACTGCACAGAAATGTCGAGATGGTCGTCTTCGGCGTCGTGCTTTGCATTTACTTAAGCTGGCTGGGAAAGAGGGTGTATCTGAAGGAAGAAGCTCAGCAGCGGCAGCGGAGTGGATCGTGGAGCAGGAGGAACAAGGATTACCAGATGGGGTCATTGGAAGCGTGGATCCAAAAAGCGGAGGGTATATCGAGGAGCGATGGAGGCTCAGGGGAGCGAATCTTGGGATTAATCGGATGGCGAGCTCGTTGGAGATCACGTGCACTAGAATTGGGCTGGATGGAATGGAGGAAGTGGTTAAGGGACATGCTACTTGGGAACGGCGGTGCGCGCATCATCGTGTTCCTGCTGTATTGGGTGAATCCAAGCAAGCTGGAAAGCAGGTATCGTTCTTTGGGTGACGGGCAAGCTAGATAATAGTCACGAATTGCACAGTCGAGATATACTTCGGTTTTGTCATAAGCTCCCAAATATCACAAGGTTTTAAAATCGAGAAATATGTCGCAACTTGAAACGCTCTAGACTTATGATATTTTGTGAACATAATGAGGAGCCTGCTCTCTCTAGAATGTGGCCGAGACCGAGACCGAGATTGAGAAGAGATAAAGATGTGCCATGTGACGAAAGCGGTTTGCAAAACTTGATCTCGTATTTGTTGATAGCCTTATATCCTAGTTACAGAGTGTATAATAAAAAATACAAACATCTTAAAATTAATTGAGTGACATACACTCGCCGTCCATCTTAGTTCAGAAGGCTCATTGATCACTGGAAACCATAGATCTCATCCGAAAGTTTATCATAACTTCAAGCAACTCTTTCATCGATTGACATACTTCATGTTTCTATGATTGGGCTCCTTGGGCGTAGGTCAAATCATCCCGTTGCACCATACTCTTTTAGCAGTTTCAATATAGCATGAGACCTGCCACTCCCTGCATAGATGATAGGGCTCAGTCCTTCGCTCCTTCCAAACCCAAACGCATAGCTAGTTAATTAAGAACTGATTTGAGAAAGATTGAAAGAATCAGACACTTTCTACATTTATAGCTTTCACATTGTGAGGTGTGAGTATAGAACATCCGCTTCTTATATGGATCGGCTTCTGCCGCGCCATTTGGATTTGCGCCTGCCTCAAGCAAAAGACTTACTATCTCGTACTCATTGTGTGAAACAGCACCTTTGAGTGCTCCGATAAGATCTCTTTCGGGAGTTTTTTGCTGTGCTTTTTCATAACACTTGCGCCTCTTCAGCAAGAACTTAACCATTGCAACCTCTCCACGTACACTGGCAATTTCTAAAGGAGGGAATAATTTTGAATCCCGTTTATATCTTTCAATCCCTTCCAGCGCGCCAACCCCCGTTGAGTCGACTTTGCTAGGTGGATATTTTCCATCAAGCATTGAATTAATGTCGAACCCTTGTGCGCCACGTTGGGGATGATCAAGCAGTACCCGCGCCACATCAACATGCCCAAATTGTGCGGCTCGGGAGAGGCAAGATTTCGTTAGGGTGGCTCCGTTATCCAGCAGCAGTGACAGGATTGATGCCCTCCCATAAGCAGAGGCAAGCTCTACAGTTGTTCGGCAACTAATTATATATCTACTATGACTACCGGTCAGAATTTCGTTGTAACGGACCGTGGCTTTCGGATCTCCATCTATGACTAGCATTCGTTGAAAAATACTAATATGGCCGTACTGTATGGCATTACGGAAGATATCACCATGTAACACAGCACGATAGCTTGGAGTCTTCCAAGTGCAGCGGTCAAGCATGCTCATCGCTAGCCTCTCGTGACCCCCCCGTACGGCCGCAAGCATAGCAGTTCTCATTGTAACCTTCCTTGGTAAGATCCCGTATTTTGGCTCCAGTAGTAAAAACACGATGTCTTCATACCCGCCATAACATGCCTTGCATAAGGCAGCTTTCCGATTAAGCGCATCAACCGGGGACGTGGTTTTGTAATCGTAGACATTGGGATTTGCACCATTCTCCAATAGTAGCAAAACAGCGGCATAATGTCCTTGATTGGCTGCTTGCTCCAAAGCCGGTCGAAAGATCCCGCTGCGAGCGTTGATGTCAATGCCAAGATCAAAAAGCGTTTGAATCATGGCTACGTTACCAACATATGCGGCTGCAACCTTTCCAGCAAGTCAGCAGTAATAGAATTTCATGGATTTAGTATAGAAGGGTTATAACTGTAATTGAAAAGATAATGAGATGAGCGAAGGACGAAAACAGAGAAAGACGAACCATTGCATTGACCTGGACTGGTGTCTCTGAGATACGGCATTGCTTTTCAACCTCAGCATTGACGGGTTGACTGGGGCTGGTCGTGAAGAGGAGATATCTGTATATATTGCTTAAGCTACTTTGTTTGGTGGGGAAAGGTGACTGGTCTCCTCCAGTATCATTATCCGCAGCACACAAGGCGCGAGTATAACGTCTTCTCTGTTGCTCTGATTGGTCAGGGTCCAGTTGCATAAGGAACTCGACAGTTTCAGCCACCATCACGAAAAAGCGACTGTGATAAGGATTTTGATGGCAGGATTTTCTGATGAGAATTCTGGTAATGATATCTCTATTATTTGACATTGGGGGAACATGTGGCTGAGTTACATCTAGTCGAGCTGAGCTGATTGCCCGCAGGATGTCTTCCGCAAAGAATTCTGGAATGGCCAATTAGCGGATTGTACTCTAACGGACCTGCTTCACGCACTGTTGATTAACCTGAGGCGAGGTAATTTGTGTCTTCCGATAATTTCTACAGCTGCATTATTGACTCCCTGAATTATCTCCAACGGCAGGTCCATCAAGCTTGAGATACATCCCGTTCTCAAACACAGGATCTCAGCCTGAGACATGATTGAAATGATGAAGGAAGAGGTTGGAGATGAAAATCAAGGAAAATGAATCGGATTTCAAGAAGACCTTTAAATCCGGTACTGGTGTGTCACGTGCACTGTAGCCTAATCCTTGGATTACTCCATGGTGTATTATATACTTCGTAGACAGACACCAACTATATTAGCTTAGTCAGCCGCATAAGCCTTATTAGGCTTGGTCCGGTCTATGAATAAATCAAATCATGGTGTATTATATCGCGTACACTTCAACTGCGAGGTCCAGGCCTGCTGCTACCTCCTGGAGCATAGATTGTATAAGTTCTAGTGGATATCCAAGAAATCATAACCCAGGATTATTTACGAGAGGCTACAATGTTATTGTGACCTTTCCTTGTCACCTGACCTATCAGTGAGGAGGTCTTTACACAAAACTTAATGCACTGTCGTGAACAACAGATAAGACTACACTCGCATCAACCGCCCGAACTGTGCTGTAGTCAGGCCTGTCTAGTTATCTGTATAGATCACAGCAAATGATAGCCAAATAAGTAGTTTCAACACAACGAATCATTCTTCTCTAGGACTTCTTCGCTCTATTCATATATTGCCTCCAATTGAGACTGAGACAACCAACTACTCTAATCAACGATAAATAACTCCTTGTTCATGTGCGAACATTTCCCAAGCATTTAGTTTCCTGCAAGGCCGACCATCTTCAACGAGTCATCCCATAGCCTTGCTGCCTTCTCTTTATCATACGCCCAAGGGGAATAACCATAAAAGTTCCCTGGAGAAGCATCGTCGGACGGCTGAGCCGGCGCGCAATCTTCCATGTAAATCCCTCCTTTTCCTTCGAACTCCTTTCCAACAGCAGCCAAAACCTGGGTGGCGGCACCCTGTTCGGGGCTCTTCAAAAACTTCGATGCAGTTGGATCATCCAACCAATGCTGTTTTAACTCATCTGAAACGTGTACTTGCAGGCCGGACATAATTCCACCCGGCATGAGCGAGAATCCATGAAGACCTTGCGGTCCGAATCTGGCCTCGATTTCATTGGCCATGTAAATGTTGGCGGTCTTCGCTTGTCCATATCCTACCCACGGATTATAGCTTCCGTCTTCAAAGTTGTAGTTCCCGAATTGCACTTCACCACCTTTATGAGCAGATGAGGAAACATTAACAACTCGGGAATTGAACTCTGGGGTGGAAGAAGCAACTAGCGTGTCTTTTAGCAACATGAAAAGCAAAAAGTGAGCTACATGGTTAGTTCCGAATTGGGATTCAAATCCATCGACAGTCTTCTCTACTGTTGGTACAGCCATAATGCCAGCGTTATTCACAATTACGTTGAGCTTGTTGGTCTTGCTTAGGATGACCTTAACGGCCGCTCGAACGCTGTCGAGAGAGCTGAGGTCCATCTCTATGAGCTCAACTCGACCTGGTTCGAGAAAGGACTTGCAAGCCTCCTCTCCCTTCTTCAAGTTTCGGACTGCTAAGAAGACCTTTCCACCAGTGGCAGCAAGGGCTCGTCCAGTCTCAATGCCAATGCCAGAAGAGGCTCCTGTAACGAGGAAGACCTAATGGATTCAGAATGGATGGTAAAATGGGGTTTGAGGACTCTACCTTATCGGCCATGGTACCTTCACGGTCATTGTCTTTGATAATCTGAAGAGCCGTTGGACGGGCGTCACCCGGACCTTTGAGGTTGTCCGCTTTATGAGCTTCCGAATATCGTCCAGACATATTTGTTGCTGTGTATGTAAATGCTCGACGGTTGAACAGAGGGCAAGTTGTGAATGTTTTGAAGGGGGTTTCTTGTAATGAATAATGAGCTTAGAGAGTTCTAACGAGAATGAGATTTACAAAAGCTGGGAGTCTGCATGTTCTTATATAGTTATGACCTATACATGCTGGTAGCTAGCGTCCTAACTTTTTGGCACTCCTAGGGATCCAGCCCCAGAAACATTTATTTCCGGCTGCAGTGGTTTTGCTACAATTGCTCCACATTGACTGAATCAAGTCTTTGGCTTTGCCACTCATGCTCTCGAAAGGCCATCCAGATTATCAAGCAAAGTTTACAAACTACGTTTTGAGCTGTGGAAATGTTCAAAGCGGAGTTAACTTCACATCGTTCATGTTCATGCAAACTGCTGACCGCCCCACAGCGGGTACCGTACTTCTTTAGCGTATCCGTCCTGGACGTTTGTCCAATTACAACGTACATACCGAGTAATGGGAAGACGATGCCTGGGACGCTAACGTTACCCGAGCCGGCCCATGCGACAGCATCAAGACCATCTCCTGCACGCCACACACGGAAGACTATCTTAACACCGAGACGACCGCAGGATGCATGTTATTACAGTAAAGAGCCTGGTTCGGCCCAATGCTACTGTATATGTGTGGGTGTGTATGTGTACTTGTACATCCGGAACTAAAGCAACTCCATTCACAGCCATACCCCCAACCCAAACATCACTCTATCAGATGACAGGATATCGCTGCTACGATGAGCTCGATCATTTCGAAGCTCATCAGCTCATCAATCTTTCCATATACTTCCATATACTTCCATCTCCACAAAACCTTCATAAATTGACACCCCATTTTTCATCCTCTTTCTCGGAATCCGCAAGATCAATGCTGTCGCCGTCATCCTCATCTAACTCGACCAGTCCTTCCACTTGTCGAACAATCTTTAGAAGTTGGCGAAATACCAATCGCAGGTCGTTGAAATCCGAATATTCTTCATGCCATGCCGTTGAACGAGATGCATACTTTGAGAAGAATTCTGTAGATTGCAACTTGGTGAGGTAGGCTCCGATAATGTCGCGTAGACATCCAGGTCCTTCATCATCCAACTGACGTACAAGTGAAGCTGCGAGCTCAATGCTTTCCACTCCCTTAGACCAATTTAATAAGAGCTTACAAATACCTGCATATAATTGCATGTCCTTGTTGCGAATGTCACTAATCTGCTGCCATGTCGTACGACGGACTGTGATACCGTGCTGCTGTGTCTTCACGACAAGACGCATTATCTCAGCAACAGCGTATATTTCTCTGTCCTCTCCCTCCCATTCCAGGGGTTGGTTCTTTCCATGCCAGACAATGTCATGCATAAGATAAAGCGGTGAGGTTTCTTTGATATCAGCCTTAGCACTTGCGAAGTAGGCGGCTTTTTCCAGCATATCAATCTCACTTCCGATTCGGGAATACAGCTCAGCATATTCTGACAAGGGAAGTGCGACTCCAGTCCCATCAACACAGAACTTTTTTCTCATCTCATCGGGATGACTCTCTCCCATAGTCTGTGATTTGTTAGCTCTATAATATCAATTATCAGTAAGCTCGGAAATATACTTGCCTTACACTCAGCAGCGTGCGTCTCCTTGATGCCGACGAGCAATTGATGGCGCTCTGTAGCAACAAGACCCTGGAATAAACTACAAAGCTTTCTTAACATAGCGTCAACAACTATCTCCTTAATTTCCAATTCAGTGCGAGGCAATCGAGCAGCTTGCGTGACAAACTCAACATTTGGCTCAATTTCCACGACAGCAGTCTTGATTTCTGAAATTGGTCTGGCAGATTCCCGTGCGTCGAAGTACGACTTCTTGACCTCCTCGACAGCGATTTCTTCCTGCTGATTCTTCTGAACCACATCGGCAAACATCGAGTCCTCGAACTGCTCCTGCTTGATAGGAGAAGCCCAACGAACACTCTTCTTCTTCTTCGTAACTGGTGTAAGAACCAGCTTGGAAACCTTGCTGCCATTGAAGAGATGGCGGAGCGGCTCATACTTGCGCTTCTTCCGTGGCGCATCGAGAGTGACTGTTGACCGATGATGAGCTGGGGTCGAAATCTGCTGTAATGGTTCGTGCATCTCCTTCTTTAGCAACAATAACAACTCCTGGTTCCGATCACGCTGCTTCGTGGGGCCAGTCGCTTTCTGCTTGGTTGGCGCCATTGTGATGGTGGTGGGTTTGTAATATGACTGTACTTTTGATAGTATGGCGATGACCAGACACGTGAGGTTGTTTCAACTAAGTGGTGAGAGAAAGCCAACGGCGAGCCTCAAGACCTCGAGTTGTAATCTCAACTGGCGATAATGTCGAAGAAGTTGCGAAGATGCGTTGATTTCGACGATCACGAAGTGAACGCGTGAGAATATCCCCACGCGAAATATGGAATAGAAAGTTCCCTAGCGTTTGTCCGCCGAGCTATATTCACTCCCTCTTCCAAGGCCACAGATCCGCAAAACGCAAATGCAGCCTATTTTCTCGACGCTGATACCCCGCAAACCCCCATATAGCGGCTTGCTACTTACTGGATTAAAATAATAAGATGTTAGAATGATCGATTGTGCTTCTGATTATGAAGGCAGGTTGGGTGAGATTATTTTTGTGTGTGCAATTTTATTTCTTTTTCGAAGGGTAGCTGCAGATGTGAAAAATTATATGCACGCCAACAGGTTAGGCTCACCACCTCACAAGTACTCTACTATGCAGCTTCTTTCTAAACTTTTCAAAACGATCTTATTTGCTATACTTCTCTCTGTGCTTTTTTAATGTTGTTCAAGCTCTCTCTTTGTTGAGAGCAGGCGGTCTTTTGGGTGGATGAAAACATGCTGATTTGAGTCTCGAAGAGAACGAGTTAAGTAGCTCCACAAATCGCAAACGGTTTCTGCTTTGGCCCATGCTAGTCCTCCTACCATTCTGTAAGATGCAAACACTCATAACACAAGCGAAGAAAATGACAAGGACCCCGCTGTGAGGACTCAACGTCCTCACGATATTAGCACTGGCGTTTGGACTCAACGTCCAACGCACTTTCCTCTTAAAGCAACCAAGTATATTTTAGAAACTACTCAACTTCAGAGAGAATCAGACACTTATTTACCATTTTCAGACTCACATCGTGATCCCCGATACCCGCGAACCGTGAAGAGATCGCGGGAGCTTCACCTAAACCATGTCCCCGCTTTGTATGATCAAAACTATGGCCTAAGTTAGGCAAATTGAACAGTGTCGAAGTCTGTCTTACAGAAACTGAAAAGTATATTTTGCGATCTGAGAACAAATCCTGCTATACTCTCTCGCCAGATCTAGAGGCTGAACAGATTTCTCAGTATCACGAATGGCCCATCACCAGCTTTTTGCAACGCATAATGATCAGTAATTATCCAAGATTGAACCTCAGTTCCATTTAACGGAGCTTCTCGGCCCTGGGCCTCAACTTTGCTCTTCGAGTAGTTGGAGTAGAGGAGCACCAGCAAAGGATACTAAATCCCACGACGTTTGTCACACCCTATCACACTGTACATCTCGTAAGCCAAGAATATCATTGATAGATCAGCCAAAGCAGGAGCTGGCTCAGTTAGTTAAAGACGATAAGGCATGCTCTTATCCACTGACAAAGCCGGCACTACTTGCCCCGGAAAGCTGCTGCTGGAGGTGGCCAAAGGATATCTCTTTGTCTTGTGGTCCTTTTGCGTTGTGATAGTAAAGGTTTAGTTGATCAAGATGTTTTATGCTTTCGCGTTATACTTTTACCTAAGCAAAATCTATGGTTGTTAAAGAACTCAAGTCATATATCAAAACCCAGATAATGAGTCCTTGACAGTTGACCACGCCTGTTTTGGCCTGTTATTTAAGGCTGCAAGACGACAGCATCTTGCTTCGTGTTTTTGTTATAATTATATGAAACCCTCTGTTCGTAGACATTGTATCAATCTTAGGGAAATGGGTGTATTGCGTAGACACAAGAATCATGAGATTTCAAAGTTACAGTTATACAGAATATGTCAGATTTTTGGACTATTGGTTCTCCACAGCGTTGGAAGGGTTTGCAGGAAAAGTTGTAAATATTGATATTAAATTCTATATAAAATTCCTGCGTAGGCACACCCCGTGCCCGTAGCTAACCTATAGAGCTTATCACTGTATTTCTTTTTTAAAAAAAAACTTGAAAGCAGTCACGGCTGTAATGCGCTGGTATAAATGGAGATGGCACTACTAACCCTCGCTTTAAGATGATCAAATTGAAGGGAGATGGGGGGGATTATAAGTTTCTCTAATTACTAAGTGTATAGCATGTTCTAAATTAAGGGTGTATTTATGGAGTATCTATATACTCCCCATATCTATGACCTATATGATATATAAATAACTTAGACGCGTTCAATCTGCACAGCATCGTTGCCCTCCTTCTCGATATCCAAGCCCGCACCCTCGGCATTCGCGCGGAACTCGGCTTCCAATCTTCGCACCTCAGCCAAGACTTCTTTGTGTGCCTTTCGAGGTGGCAGCTGGAACAGCCGATCCATGGACTCAAGAGGTATGCCTTTGGTTTCAGGAATCAGGAACCACACGAACACGGCCGAGCATAGCATGAGTGACGCGAAGAAGAAATAGACGCCAAAGGTCATCTTGGAGAACATCTGAGGGGTGAAACGAGCGACTATAGAAAACATGTTAGTTGGTGTTATGGTAATAGAAAGAAGGTTCGATAGGGAACGCACCGAGAAAGTTCCAGAACCAGTTGTTCGATGCTGCAAAGGCCTGCGCGAGAGTTCGGACGTTCTGGTCGAACATTTCGCTGTTGAGGACCCATGGAGTGCCGTTCCATGATGGGGTGTAGAAGGCGGTCCAGAGATAGAAGAAAAACATGGCTGCGATACCACCACCGCTCAGGGTTGAGCTTGCGTGCTTGGCTGGTTGCGCGACTGCAATATACCCACCAACAAAGAACAGGCACAATGAACCGCCGACAGCGCCAATTAGAAGCAGGTTTCTGCGGCCCAATTTGTCAATAAGAAAAAGCAGCCAGATGAATGTGCCAATGGTCTTGATGACACCGAAGATACCGGTGGTGAGGAGAGAAGTGTTGGTGCCTGTGACTCCGATGGATTTGAAGACGGTTGGAGAATAGTAGTTGATGGCGTTAATACCTTTACACAGTTAGTTGAGTGAACACAGACTAGTATTTCAAAAAGGCGTTATTACCAGAAGTATTCTGCCAGAAGAATAGAGCACCTCCAAGGAAGAAGCGGTACATGATCTTGCGGTCATTGGCTACCGTCTTGAAAGGTTGCCAGAAACCCATCCCGACCGTTGAGCGTTGGCCCTCAATGGCAGCGTCACATGCAGTCACCTCCTCCAGCATGTAGATGTCATCGATAGGAAGATTGCGAATCCAAGACAAGTTCTTCAATGCTAGGGTGCGCTTTCCTTTGGAGAGCAGCCAGCGGGGAGACTCGACGCAAAGCAGGGAGCCGATCAAGAGCATGCCGGCAGGGATGAGTTGCACGGCGAAGGGGATGATCCATTGCGTATGGGATGGTGGCATGTGTTCAATCAGTCCGTAGTTGATCCAGAAACCAACGAGCCCACCGGCTTGCCAGCCAAGCTCGTACAAGCCCACGAGACGTCCACGGATAGCCGGAGGCGAAATTTCAGAAATATCTTGATGTTGTTAACACAAGAAGAGCATCACCGGCTGGACAGCACTTACAGATAGGAACCAGATTGGAAGCACCACCGACACCTAGACCTGCGAGAACACGGCCACCATAGATGAGGCCGAGCCCTCGAGCACCGTTTGCTCCCAACATCATGCTCGCACCAATGATAAAAACAATACTGAAGATGGTGAGCCCTTTCTGACGGCCTAGGAAATGACCAGCTGGATAGGCGGCGAGGGCACCGAAGAAGGCACCGGCTTGATACAGGGAGACGACGTTAGCTTTCAGCAGGTTGACCTCTTCAGGGGGCTTCTGTGTTGCTCCCCATTTGAATTCAGCTATGAACGATGGCAGCGCAAGAGTTCCTCCAATAAAGGCACTGTCGTAGCCGATCATGATGGCGGCGAACGAAGCTACACATGCCGTCATGTATACTCGCCAATTGTATACTTGAGGCGGCGTTGGCCTGTCCTCAATCTTGGAGAGGATTCCCATGATGGCTGGTTTCCGGTGCGGCAAATAGCACCCAGCAAATAAATGTATTCAGTGGGATTGAGCTTTGGAAGCTGAAAGCCGGGAATGCAGTCGAGGGTTGATGTTGGGGTTTGGGGAAATCTGGGGGACAATGGGGATCTTGGGGTATTGATATATAGTAAATATCAAGCCACCAAACACGACAGCGTCAACTCCCTCGCTCAGCTTAGCGAAGTTTGGGGAAAAGCGTGACGAGGAAAATATTCTAAATATCCCCAGAACCGGACCCGGCACAGACAGATGGCTGGCTGCTGTACGTGAGTCAGGTTGGTTCAGGCCGACCCCAAGCTCTGTTGACGGATCAACCTCCACTCTCCACTCTCCACTCTCCACTCTCCAAGGATGAGCTATTCCCCATACTACTGTACGCCTGCCCGGCTGGCCTATCCGGGGTGGTTTTCTGGCAGCCAGTTGATGGGGATGTGATAGGCCACGAAGGCATACCGTGGTAGCGTGATGGATGAGGAGAACCTGGTTGTCGTTGGGTGGAGGTACCAAAGCTTGGAGATGGATGGATGCAGCATGGGAATGGGTCAATCTTTTCCCACGTCGAGATTGATAATTGATCTGAGCAGTACTGTAGCAGGAGGAGGACCGAAACAACCAGCTAACTCGCTAACTCGCTAACTCGCTAACCAACACAGGAGACATAATGAACAGACAGTACAGCAACAGTACAGTACAGCATAATACAGTATGATAGCAACCTCGTGACTAGAAAAATCAAATTCAACACCACCCATCGGGAGCTTTTCAGGGGTTGTCCGGGTACACCGAATGGTAGACGGGCGAGACGGGGTTGAATATTGACCCCCCTTGGCCGATCGCTAATACCTTTAGCCGTGGCTCAAATCCGAGCCGGTTGATTGGTGGCCGGCCCGGCTATGGAGTGGTTTGAATTGTGGGGGTGGTGGGGTTTAAACATATCCGGCTTCGGATAGCTTCGAAAATGTCAATCTACAGCTATATGCATTCATACATGCATACATACATTCATTAATTCATTCTAGTAGCCAAGAATTATATCTACATTTGACTGAGCTATTATACCTCCCTCCACTTTGTGCCCCAATAAGACCATATCCAAATCCAATACAATACATATCAAACGGTCTTGTGAGAAACTGCATTCACCACATACGTCTTATACAACTTTATATCCTCATCATCAAGCTTTGGAAATGGCATCTACAGACGTCACTCCGGATGGGTCGCATTTGGAGAGAGTCGGCTATCTTTTCGGGCATCCTATAGCTCATTCCCGTGCGTAGTTCAATCCATGATCACTGATGTGCCAGCTACCATTCTCTCTACCATGTTCTCTTGTGCCAGCGATAATGAATCGAGTCGAGGACAGATAGCTGACTGGATCTTCCAGTTTCTCCTCTCCTCCATCAAACAGTCTACGACAACCTGTCTCTAAAATGGTCGCAAATGCCCCTCGACTCTCTCGATGTGCCCAATTTCCTCCGCCTCACTCAAGATCCCAAGTTCTACGGTGCAGCCGTAACCAGTATGGTTTCCAAATCTCCGTTTTATAATATATATATATATATATATAATAAATCGTGCGCTCAAAGCTAAACCCTCACAGTGCCCCATAAAGTCGCAATAATACCACACCTCAACTCGATAACACAAGAAGGCAGAGACATCGGCGCCTGCAACACCATCTTCCTCCGCACATCACCTACCGGCGCGCGCGAGCTCTGCGGCACGAATACAGACTGCGTCGGCGTTCGCGAAGCCTTTTATCAAAACCTCCCCTCTGGCGTCACGCCCATATCATACAAAGGCAAGCCCGGCTTGGTCATTGGAGGCGGCGGTGCATGCCGGAGTGCGGTCTATGCGCTGAAACGATATATGGGATGCTCACCCATATACATTGTGAATCGCGATCTCTCCGAGGTGAATGCAGTCCTGAAATCATGCCTGGAGGCTGGATATGGCGATGGGTTGATACATGTCAAAACCGCTGCACAGGCGCAACGATTGGAGGTTCCAGCGGCGATTGTGTCTTGTGTGCCCAACTTTCCGCCTGTCACACCGGCGGAGATCGTGGTTAGAGAGATCATCAAGACATTTTTAGGGAACGAAACGAAGGGGCAAATTCTGGAAATGTGCTATCACCCGACCCCGTATACCGAGATTGGAAACTTGGCAGAGGCGCTTGGATGGGATGTGATACTTGGGACGGAGGCGATGATATACCAAGGGTTAGAGCAAGACAGATTTTGGACGGGCAAGGAATTGTTGGAGCTACCTGGAAAAGAGGTGAAGGCTGCGATTGCTCAGGCGTTAAAAACTCATGCCAGGTAGTATGGTACTGTACAAAACAGTCTTGTATAAATACACCAATATAAAGCAAAGTATTTGATTACAACACCTTAATCAAGTACTACCTGATTATGCTGCAACCATAATTCATTTGCTCGCTCTTCAAATCTACCCTCAAAATATCCAAAATATCTTATTTGTTTTTCCTTTTCTTTCTTCTCTTTATATCTTCCCCCTTGGGATTTTCTCCCTCCCCATGAACACTCATCCCTCCCCCAAAAAATCTCCACGATATCCTTGATAGTAGATCCTTGATAGTAGATCCTTCATGGTAAATCCTTGAGAGTACAGACATATATCCGGGTACATTAAAAAACGTCTTTGCGCAGGCAAGCGAATATTCTTCGCCCGGCTAAGCTCTTTGCCGTATGAGGGATGGCGTGTGGAGGAGAGTTTGGGATAGACTAGACTCAGTCAAACTCACACCCCCGGAAAATACGCCACGGAAGGGAAGGGAGAGAAAGGTGAACCGAAGATGGGGAATGGGAAGCGA
>Ga0247734_1000267_pt1 | contig 46891 bp, 34 predicted proteins | sample UWRJL103311B2_FD_180933 | JGI IMG/M metagenome (GOLD analysis project Ga0247734, IMG submission 180933) | Plant litter microbial communities from Arlington Agricultural Research Station in Wisconsin, United States - UWRJ-L103-311B-2 | ecosystem: Environmental > Terrestrial > Plant litter >...
TTTTCAGTTTTGTCAATTCTGCATTTGCTGTCACTCATTCGCCGTTGTCAAGGTACATGTTCCGTCAACAATGGTTCACAAATTCACTGCCTCAGATTTATGCTCTACATGCTGAACTTGTTCTTTGCTACGCCGTTTTGCGTGCAGTTTCAGCCTGTTAAGCAGTTGTTTTGCTGGAAGCTTGGTACACCTGCATTAGTAAGAGTTCATGCATCTGTGGTATCCCCTATTCTTCGAGACGAGCAGTTGTCTGAGATTTATAAAACGGAGAGTTGGTGAGTTTTGCTCGTGACTGGACTGAGCGTCGCAGTGAATAAATACTTTGCATCAGAATGACGAGACGTGAGTGGTGCGAATCAGGTATTCACGTGCATTATTTTGGGTATGGTAATGGAACTTTGAAAGAGGAGATATTTGATCTGACTTAGGATGTAGCACTCAACCCACAGATACAGGATTTCGCAACTCAACATCGGTAAAGTATAGGGAGCTGAAGACTTGTTAGACTGTATGTTGATCATGCTCGGGTAATTGGTAATACGTCGTCATTGAGATCTAAAAGAATAACGACGAGGGCCCAAAATTCAAGACGCTAGAATTGCGTATGTAGTTATTTTGTTGTTGTTAATCAACACAAAGGCTTGGAAAATTCAAAGAGTTTGAACTTCATTGTAATTACAAACAAATACTAGAAATTGGCATTCTTAGTAATATATATTGAATCACTAATTAGAATAAACTGCGATATGCAACTTGCATTTGGTCACACGTGGGCGATAAATGGAGGATTTGAATTGGTATGATCCATCCACATCTAAGTTTAGAATAGCTCCACTCTGGAAAATGTCACAAAGTCTGATACATCCAATACTGTCTTTCGATCATTAGTTCCTCATGATAGTGATCTCCGAACACCTCATCGATCATGCTTAACCATCCTTTGTGTAACCTTACCCCAAAATGGCAACATTGTATACTCCCAATATTCGGGATATCATCTGGCATTCTCCCACTCCCAGTCAACAATCATAGAGGTCCTTCTATCTTTCACTAAGATGTTCCTCATATTAAGATCTCCATGTGCAAACAAGATATTGTGGTCGTCTCGGTGGACTAGGTTAGGAAGTATTCCCAGACGTAAAGCTGCGAGCAGTTCGTCTCGTCAGGAAAAGGGCTAGCTGGTCTGAGCCCATACGGTAGTCAAAACAATCACATCTTAAATGCCACAAATAGCTTACTTCGAGTCTGTCGGTCTCCTTATGGAATGTAGCTCTGGACGCATTAATAGAAGTGTTCTTGCGAATAAGAAGCAGAGCTTCGCATTTTTGAGTCTATATGATATTCAGTGGCACCCTCTAGATATAACCGAGAGGAAGGAAGATTAGACTTCCATAATGGATGTTGACGGCCGATCTATTTGCAAACCAATGGTATAAGGACTTTGTATGGCTGCAATCAAACAACTCCCAGAAACTCAAGTTAAAATGAGAGTAAACTTGTAGCCATTGGATCTGTGGTGGGTGTGCGGGACGTTTCTCGTGCTCAATGTGGACTTATATGCTGTTTAATATTGGCAACGACATTTGTTCTTATGGGAGCAGTCAGACATAGGGAGTAGTTTCGAAAACTTCGGGGTTAGGACTCTTAAGGCGGGACTCTTAGCCGACGTAGAGGTAACATTCCCAATCAACCGCCCATAGCAGCGTATAGAAAACGGCTGTTTTTCATTCATGCTGCCATAGAGAGCTTCATAAGCTCAATAGGACTGCAAAGATGAGGTTACCCTACACACGTCCCTGGTGCCAGAGACGTATCTCTCCGGTCGAAAACTGCTCGACAACTTCTTTGCTAGTGCCCAATGGTTCCAGGGGATATTTTCGGACTTTCATTTTCTGTTGAAAAGGAGTACTAGATATGTATAAGAAGGAGGAGTGAATGAACTTAGTATATCACACCTGCCAATCCAAGAACATTCTGCTGTGTTCCAATGAAGTTGGCTGGACCGAGTTTGTACCTACATACGAAAGGAATAATATTTACATATGAATGATAGTGAATACGTCGTAAAGGTGCCATAAAAAAGCTTCGCAACCCTGTTGTGAAGCAGACTCAGTTGTTTGATGGATTTTTTAAATAGATCCATCCGAATGGGATTGGAGCTTGGTTCTCAGCACAAGCCTTCCATTGCCAGTATATATTCTGTAAGAACCACTCACACAGCATGACCGACGCCTTACGAATTCTCACGAATTTTGAGATATTTGCCAACCCATGTTATCATCCTTGCGTGCAGGCAAGATAATTATATATAGCAGCCTAGTGTCATGCTTTGTATTGCCATAACGCTTGTCTCTAAAGGAAAATCTTGATGCCTGAGTTTACATCATGTATGATCTCGACAGGAGGCTCGGGAGGTAGTTTAACTTGGTCGCTTAGGGCGGGCCTAACCATGTTAAGCTTAGCTTAGGAACCCAGGCAAAGCCAGGTACTCCTAGAGGCGAACAAGGCTACAAGAAGCCATGGTTTAGGCTCCCTCCATGGTATGGACCCTAAACTTATTCTATTAATAACCTAGAATTTTTGTATTCTGATTTGAGCCAAGTTCTCTGGAGCTTAGTATTTTCAATGATGTTTTATCATCCCACGGTATCGCGTGTTCTTTGTGATTTTGATATGAAGTTCACCTATAGGCTAAGTTCTGCTTCTTCTAGAGTTCTAGATAGTAGGTAGCTGCTAACCCCGGAAATTGAAGGAAATTGCTATCTGTTCTATCGTGGATATCGGATCCGAAAACTAGAGCTTGTCGACATATTATGTACTGAACCTACCATATATATATTTATAATATTATGATCGTTTCCCTATCGATACCACCTTCCAAGTCCTGGTCCGGGATTTCCTCCCGAAGTGGGCCTAGGTCTGTCGGTGTTTTCATGCAGGCTGTTAGTTTGATGTTTCATAACAAACGATTGGATTACACTCTACCCAATTTTACATATAATGTCCAATATTCCCTAGGAAGTCAAATCTTTATTTTAAAACTCTTTGCATTATATGTTCTTATCTACCTTTATATCTATATCACTAGACTTGCTTGTGAGACAATCCTATCAACATGGCTTCCCTTGAGGATAATACCGTTTATCTGACTCTCGAATCCAGGGGAGTTCTGGGAACTTTTGTACGGTGCCATTTCGATTACGAGGTTCATGTTCATTGCTGATAGTATTTTAGCATTGGAGTGTATACATTACATCCTTAGCGCCACAAGGACAAATTTATCATGCTACAACCAAATTTGGTGGCTGGCAATTAGAAGCGAGAGAATCACCGACCCCTTTACAGGCTTTATCACTCGTCATCATTTACAAGATTGGCAGTGTGTTGTCGCCAAGTCAAGCCGATCAAGTCTTGCGGAGCTTGCCAGCAGATGGTTCTCCGTCACTTCGAACTGGAGAAGAATTCACCTGCAGAATATGGATTAAAGATGCTCTAATGGCGCTATCTACCAACCAGCTTCTTACCTTGAAAGTAGACATTGGTAGCCCCACCCTTTGGTCTCTCTCCTTGAAAAGTTTAGTCGCTAAAACGTTCTGTCTGAAGATACTCTAGAGAAAAAGGCTTTCAAGGCTGCAACTCGCTTGGAGCCCGATATTGAGAGGGGATTGTTTAGAGCTCCTATTCTAGATAGCTCGTCCGCTTGACTGATTATTTCTTGGTGTTCATAAACATGGTTGGAAAAGACTAGCCATGAGGAAGGGCATGTTTGTTTCATTAACAAGCATGTAAAATTTCTAGTTCTATTAATATTCTGTAGTTCTGTTTAAAGTGTCATGTAGCTGGACTAGTAGCTGTGAAGTTATAGAGGAAGCACAGGCCCTTGATCTACAATCCCGCAGCACGAAATTGGTCTCCTTCACCAGAGATCAAGCATATCAAATAAAGCTATTCATCTAAGACTAATCGTGTGCGATAAGTACGTATATTATGTAATCAATGCCTCTATATAATGTGATCCTTGTTTGGCTGCTACACCTTGTGAGAACTGGCACATTGTTTTTCTAATATTTAAAGGGGGCTTCGCTTATGTGCACGTGACAATCAACTTGTATCCTCCATCCAAAGAGTATTTAGAAATGTTCTATATATAATGTAGTATGGTGTATAAGACAGCATAAATGTCTAGCTATACCATGATAATTGACCACCCTAACTGTAATTGGCCATGCAACTAAATAGACAGACGTATCCTGGTGAGTATCTAATCACACAATACACTTCCTCTACATCATCACCAAGTTTCTACCCCGTCTGGTATAGCAGGCGTAGTCGGCCTCTTAATGGCATTATCTTAATCTTCCATAGTTCTGATGTCATCCAATTATTCACCGTCTTCCAATCTCAAAAGTTAAGTCATAGAAAAGTGACTCGAGGAGTCTTCAGTATTATATTCCCCAGCTGAAAAACTGATATTCACTAATCGATCCTTTGACAGATGATAATAGACACATTAAAAGCAGAAGATTAGACCACAAGAGTATCTATCAGTTGCCATTGATGTCTAGGATATCGAAGAATCTATAACGCAAAGCAGTAGAAGACGATACCATGCCGTAAAGGCAAAGTTCATTATTCACAGCGGTCATACTTCAACAGTTAAATCACACTCTATATGTTGTAATTCGCGTTAATAGATTTTCACTGCTAGCAGTGCACCAGCTATACCCGAACCTAAATCTCAAAATTGGCAAAGGAATGAGTTTTACCAGAGGATAAAGTGGCGGTGCCAAAGCAATCGATGTTCCAGATTCGTAGCGACACTTATCATGCACTGACCATCTTCTTTGGATTCGAAGTCTATATTCGAAGTCTAAAGGAATTCATATCTCAATCCTTGCCCCGCAGGCAAACAGCATAGCTAAATGTCAAACTCAAGAGACCAGAAATCAAACCAATTGCAGATAAGCCTTTCGAAGATACAGAAGTAGCTGCGGACTCTGAATACCGGCAAAGGCTTTGAGATTTCTGGAGCTAGGAGAACGCATGTTTGCTACCTCGCAGTATTTTTAACTGCAAAGGGTTGTGATAACGAGGAGAAAATAAAAATATAAAATGGTTCACAACGCAAAGTAACATGGAAACAATAGGGACTAATATATCATGGGGGAGTGATCTTAAAAGCAAGAGATAGAAGATGTTAGGATCGTTTTGACATCGCAAGTTTGTCAACCTAGTGTTTTCTTTTGAGCCCACCGGCTAAACTTTCGTTTTAAGAAGTAGGTTCTCATCGTACCCAGTATTGGAAGCAGAGCAGCTAATATAGTCACGGCATTGGAGTACATCTATGATGAAAAAGATCTAAATTCAGAGTTGAGTTTAATGCACATATCCCAATTCAAAAAACCCATGCGACCAAAAGAAATCACACACGTATATATCCCAACCGTCTATTTCTTGACGAGCCTAGGAAGAAAAAAGGTTGCACCCTCACTAATGTACATGTAAGCGCCTCTCTTCTAACGGCTAGAGTCTAGAACGTCTATGTCAGAAACAATCCCCCATCAGCAAATAAAAAATATGCTATGCTTAGAGCCTAAAGCGTGCGAGATCTTAGGGAAGATACTCAAAAGCCTGAGGTTCCAACCATTATGCCAACCCAATCCTTTTATTACAACCGTCTATTTAGCGATTTCAACACCTCCGGTGGCTCCCTATATATCAATTAGTTACCGATTTCAAGTAATTACTTTATATAGCAAGGTCTGCTACTAGGGGAGAAGCCAGAGCTGGGGCCTGCTTATGAAAAGGAAAATTAGCTTACCAATGCCTTCTTAAGATCACCGTAAATAGCAAATTGTCCAGCAGTCCTGTAAATACCAGTTAGTCTCTTTATACCAAAATATCACTATAGGGAGTCCTCGTGCAACTAAATAGGAGCACTTACAAAGTTCCGACCATGAACAAACGGGCGCCAATTCCAGTGTAAGAACCCTTCAATCCAAGCTCCTTAGCGATCTTGATCAAACGGCTGGTGGTTCCCTCTCCTGGAAGACCCTTGGTCTTGTTGATCTTGCTCAACATGGTATCAGCTGGTTGTGAGACAAGGGCAGCGGCGAAACCGGCGATGAGACCAGATCCCAAGTTGATTCCAGTCTGCATTCCGTTGGAAGCGGTGGATTTGTCAACTGATTGGTAGATCAACTCAGAAACTTTCTCGTATACGACGAACTTAGACATGGTGTATGGTACCCTTCTCTACGTTAGCTGTGTCTGCTAGAACTACTTCCTCGATGTACTTACTGCTTGAACAGGATAGGACCGAAACCGGCATAGAAAGCACCGATACCCTCGTTCTTCATCATCTTGCTGAATCCTCCAATGAGACCATTGGCATATGTTGGCTCCGAAACGAGACGGATACGGGTGGCCTCTAGAGGGCAAAGCGCGATATCGGCGAAGAATTCTGCGAGCGCGGAGGAGGCAAGATAGACGGCTGTGCGGTTGTTGGAAGCGGTCTCATATCCGACCATGTTAATGGCTTGTTGCTTGAAAAGTTCATAACCTCCAAACTTGAGGGCTCCTTGGAGGAAATAACCGGCAGCAGTAGGACCGAAACCAGTCAAGAGAGCACCAGCACCTTCCTTTGCAATGACCTGTTTGAATCCACCGATGAGACCTTTGTTGTATGTGATGGGGTCGAGTTGTATTCTTGTCTTAACGCTATGAAGGGAGGTAATTAGCTCTTATCTCCGCGCATGGCTCAACAGCCTAATTAATCTGCCAAACTTACACATCGACGGGTGTGAGACCGCCATGGGTGACGGAACAGCAGACAGCACCAGCTAAGGCAAATCTGGAGTAGAGAGCAAGGCCGCTCAGTTTTTCGGGGGTGTTGGCCGCGACATTTTGGACAAGGGCGTCGACTTTGGTCGAGCCTGTGGAGGTGGGTGCAGAAGCCATTGCGCTGTGTAGGAATGGCCGAAGAGAAGAGATATTAGGAGGGTTTGAGGTGGTGAGTGGAGATGAAGGATACCGAGTCCAATTGATGCAATGGGAAAGGAGATCAAGGTGAGTGAGGATGGAGAAATTCATAAAACCAGAACCGAAGCTTGAAATTTTGACGCTAACCCACTCTGGCCGGAAGGACTCGGGCAGCAGCGGACAACCGCCAAAAACCGGAGCAGGGGGCGCTAGTCAAATCCATTCTGCACGTGTTTCCAACGTAACTAACCAAACATTGTATTCTCTAGTCTATGTTAATATATATATATTAAATAGTTGTTGGTTTATTGTTTTTATGTACACGTCAATCTACCATGCGTGGAATAACTGTACAATCTTTAAGTGATATTGATATCACGCATCAAGTGACGTCGTACCCTCTCATAGAAGCAGAACCTGCTGCTACTACTCTTAGTTTTCGACGCTGTCCTTCGTGTTCTCACAAACCACACAAATCACAGCGATGAATATACCAATGGAAACTACCAAGAACTCCAGTGGTCAGCAGCACTAATCAATGAAAGCTTAGAGAACACCTTATGTATGTTGGACATAAAACCATTGTATCTCAGATAGCATTTCAGAGTTCAGGTTTTGCATAAGCAAATGACCTCTCATTAACTCTTTTCCATTTTAGTCCAACTGAAAACTCTTCAGGTGCTAGGTGCATTTCGTAGGAGAGATTCCTATCAAGAGTGAAGCAATCTCAAACTTCCCTCCTTGGGTGTCGTGAAACGCGTAGTGCTGAAAATCTTCGTCTTTAAGGCCACGCGGCGATATAATGAATGACTGTCAGCGAGAATATGGATTAATTGAGCATCATTATATTGGGCTAAGGAGAAGAGACTGGTTTTATGATATTTTGCGCTTTGGACTACCCTGCTATTAGAAACACCCAGTGCGAGTTGAGCATAACTCTATATACTGCTCCCTCACGAGAACGACAAAAAACTTCAAGGAGTAAAGCTTTCTAGTTCTCGAGGATCGCACCTCACACCCTCTTACCCATTTCTCCCCCTTTATCTGCAGATTCTTTGCTTTCGGTTATTATTTCTCGTTTCTTCAGATATTTTGAATTCACATGAGCAGACTTTCATATTTTGTTAAAAGACTTTAGGTTTTTTTAAAGTCAATACTAGATCACCAGTTTTCAAACTGAAAGCTCTACTATTCATCATTGGACCAGATCAGAGTTGACGACCGAAGGACGCAAATAGCCACAGTTTTTGATACAGTAAAAGATTCTAAATAAATGGCAAAGAATCCTTATTCGTTCTTGAAGTCTTCTCATTGTATCTAATAGCTCCGAAGCATTGTGACTCAGCAAAATACAGGTTCCTTTTGTGGATTTGCACAGTAGTCTACTGCTCTTGCTCCAAATGCATCAGTCTCTCCTCCACCTCCCTAAGCCTAGTATTCATATCGCGCAATAGCAACGCAATCTGCTCTTGAATAAAGGCCTGTGCGGCCATCGCCCGAACTAACTCCAAAGGACCGCGCCAATCTTGAAGAGTTTCTTCTGGTGCACCGACCTCCATCCAGTCTTGGATACTTGTGACGATTGCAATATACCACAATGATAGTAAGAACAAAAGCCATAGCACTAGAAAAAGGTAAACTGGTAACAGGCCTACTATGGCACCAACAGCCTCCTGTCCTCTACCAACACGGAAAGCCTCCATAGCCTCCTTCACTAAGAGCATTTGGCTATCCCAAATAGCCTGTCCTAGCAATATCATCCATAGCAAAGATGTCATTAACAGACTTGTATTTCCGATAAATTGTTGTAACAAACGTTCCCCAAGTTCTTCAGGTGATCGCGAGATCCATCGACAAGGCCACGAAAACGGGTTACTTTGACCGGTGAGGAATTTCGATCGCAAGGCAATAAAAGCGAAAGTATGCAAGACGAAGGATCCACTTTGAATCAGGGTGGTAATCTGGCTTGTATTTCTGACGCTGAAAGTTGGATTTGGCATGCCACTTGCAAGGTAGAAAGATGTATTCCAGACGCTGGAGAGGAAGGCAACTTTCCAGAACCAGCGGGCTTGATTGATGACAGTGAAAAACATGATGCTGCTGTAAAAGGATGAAGTTGAAGCTGAGATTAAATTGAAGGTCACCGGGATGAGCAGGTTCTTTATAGGAAGGCACGCTAGGGAGGAAGGAAGAGGAGCATGCCAAGATTTCGAAACTGAACTTTCTGATCTTGAACGTTACTCCATTGTGTCGGAAGGTTAACAAACTAAGGACTACCCATTTCCATATTTTTTGACATGCAGGAAGAAGAAGATGTGTCAACACTGGATTATTGAAACCAGGCGAGATGCTCTTGTTAAAACCATTCATTATATTGGTCGAGATTGCCAGATTCTGGATTAGTAAAACTTACGCTGCAAGCACCTTCCTACTCAGCACACATCTGAATACATGACTTTGTATACATGAACTTGATTTTGGCTCTTTAAATCTGTTTCGATAATTTGCAACGACGGGAGCGTTAATTATGTTGCCTTGTGACGACGATTCTCAGTCTTTAGGAAAGCGAACTCTAAGGACTATCGGCCCTTTGACGCATTCACGTTGCAACTTTGGAAAAGGGAGACTTAAACTCTAAAGTTGACAGTCTTATTTATGATGTTTTGAATGCCGTTCTCCGTCGCTATAGCCACCGTCTAGAAGCTATTGGTGTATATGTCACGTGAACCACCTCCTTTTCCAACCTCGCTTAATCCCCCTTCACATATCGATGTTTCTCTGTCCTCTCAGATTAGAGTATCTTATTCTTCTGGGGTAAACTAAGGAATTTTCTATTGAGAATGTTTATAGCAAATGCACGCTCTTGCTTACTGCTTTAAGGTCAAGTCATCAGAAAGCCACAGCTCTCTGAAAACATTACCCTTCAGGTTCCCTATTTTGACTTCTCGTCAAAAAAGTGCTGCTTTTTCATGAAATTTATTGTATCAATTTTTTTAACAAGGTAAAGAGTACTAGCGTCGCATTTTGCATTTTGCATTTTATCTCGTTGCTCGATATTCAACCCTGAGACATTGTATCTCAAACCGCATTGGTGTGCGCAGTCTATCTTTTTATATTCGTTTGGGTGGCATCCCTAATTCAATCTTGCATAATGTCCTTTTTGGACAATGATAGCCTTAACTAACTAAAGTATCTATAGCAGAGGTGCATGGAGTATCTAATGACAGCCAAAGGGGTCATTGCAATGTGTAACAGTAGCATCTCAGATCCCCAGCTCCACCCCCCCTCCAATGAGTCGAATAAATTTTAGGTATTAGAGAAGATATACCTTAGAATGCTTGGTCAAGTGTAGAGTGTTGAAAGATCATTGAGCTGGGTTTATCAATACCAATGACAACACCGTATGAAAGTTGTGCTTCCTGGCTATTTACCAGGCCTCACAAGCTGTAGCTTGAAAATAGTAGAAAGTGTCTCAATTTGTCTCTTCTAAAAGAGGTTCTGTCTTAAATATACTATGGTAAACGTGTTTGGAAGGACCGCTGAGTCCTTACACTATTATCGAGTTGAAGAGAGAAGGAAATCCCTATCGTCTACACACGCTAGAAGTATGAAACTTCGCAAAACGAAGCAAGACATTTAGAATCTCCCAACCAGGCCAGTTATTCTCAGAGTGTGTTCAGCTTATGATGCATATACCCTACTTCAAACTACCTGGTGTACGGTATAATTCCCACTTTCAAGCTGTATTGAACCCGAGGTATCAAGTATTGCCTTAACGGTCAACTAGCCTTTCGAAATCTTTGGTGTTGGTTTCATTGCCACGAGGAGGGTTAAACAGTCTGACGGTCGACACAAAGCGATTTCATTATCTGGGAATATGCAGCTATTTGATTTCGGTGCCGGTTATATCGATGATATATAGGCTGCAAAGTATCTGAGCAATCGTCTCAAGGGACAGTTTTGGAGGCGAAACTTGTCTCGAAACATCTCACACAAAACGCAACGGCTTTGACCATCAACCAAATATAGATCACGGACGATGGCACAACATAGCACTAACAGTAAAGATCAATTGATGCCATTCGTGAGCGACAGGGAAGAATTGACAAATTCCAAGCACTCACAAAGCTTTTGCGCGTCACAACATTTATCCCGACGACCGCGGCCGGCTTATAGCTCTCCCAAGCAGCAGATGTTGAATCAAAACAGTCCATTATAACAGCCATTCAATTGTTTCAGCAATGCATGAGTGCTATTCCAAGAAATAATGGCCAAAGGGTACATGCAACTACCGGTGTCTTGATCAAAGTCAAATTCGGCCCGCGCTCTGCACCTGCATATAAGAATTACCACACATTGTCAGGTTTCAAGCCGGCTACCCCTTATGTTGGATCTCCATTCCCATGTATATATAAACCCAGATCGTTCCCCATTATATCTGTGTATGTGTGTATATATGTGTGTTGTTTTCCACTTCATGTGTTTGTCTCTACGCGATCATAATTGGGAGTGTATGGGACCGGGTGGTTCGTGATGCTTTCTTTCGAAGAGGGTATTATGGTCACAAATTCCTTGGACGTAGAGGAATTAGACAAAAGCAATAGTGAAGTAGGTTTTTTCGAATCGATCTTGTGCTTTTCGCGTTGTTTTCGTGGAAATGGAGATTCATTTGAGGAGTTTATGTTGAGGTGTTGGAGAATAATAGCCTAACGGAGACATTATTCGAAGCCCTATAGTCTCTCTATCAGTTTTCAGAAACGAAAGGCGTATCCCAGCTACCCTCTTCCAAGACGGTTAAACAGTTTCTAACAAACGCACAGCTCTTGAATAACAAGACCCGAGACGTGGTGAATGAGAAATGGCTATTTTCTTAGACAGCGCTTCTGATCCTGGGGCTTCTACCTCAGAGGAAGGAATTAGGAACCTACTGATTCCAACTTCGTCATGGATGTGACGTGTTCAAGGTGTACCTTCGGTCGCAGTTCAGGCTTAGCGACATCGAGCTTACTGCTTTGCATCCTGCGTAGCAAGCATTTCGGTGTGGTGTCTCAATATGGTCTTCCCAGACCGATATGCTAGGTCAAAGTCGGAATGAGTAGAGATATGAAAAATTACTAGCGCCATGTATTGCAAGGAATTTGAAAGTCAGAGGGCTTCTGAAGTTTTCAATGCAATGATGTGTGAGGGGCGAGGTTTGTTCCCGGCTTCTCTTAACAGGACGCCAGTTAAGCATCAAGTTTGGTAATGGCTATGGCTTCTACGCGCACTGCTTATCGGTGTGCATTTATCACTGCGGAAGAATGGGATGAAAGTTTTGTTTCGCAGTAACCCAGAGACGCCAACGGAGATGGGCAATTTTGACTTTGGGATGATAGGGAAGAGGTGGGAGAAGGTTGGGTGGTAATAATAGCGAAATGCTACGAATGAAGCATACCAATGGAAGCATCTTGCAATTGAAGATAATAGAGCATTGCAAAATTGCTAGTCAACACGGCCAGATGCATATTTTTTGATGATGAGAAAGCTGGGCAGAGTTACAAAAGTGTTCCTTCTAATGTTTGCTTTCTCAAAAGGTGAATCTTTGTTTATATTCAGCGTTCCCATCTCGCATAAGGTTTTAATTCTATACAAAACACATAACTGGTTCTGACCCGCCTATAGCACCTATAGCACCTATAACATTGATTTATGATTTACCTGATATGTAAGAAGAATCTGGTTTAATTCAAAAGGAACATGGTGGGAATCGCGAGTTTCCACAAGCACCTCGAAGAACCAAGTATTAATTACCATGACAATAGTCCCGGTCAACTATGATGTTGCGGGAACTATTTTTGGGGAGTTTATTATTATTGCTAGCTTCCCAAAGTTAGCGATCCGATTCATTGGTATTTCAATAATTCGGTCTCATATATTAACACTGCAAACCCGCTTGTGTTAATGTTCATTAATTAAAATTTAAATTGTTGTTGGTCCTGGTGGAAGGTCACCCGCGATCTGACTGAGAGCATGGCCCACAATCACGAATCACCTCATGTGATATATTACTCTGTTCTTATCTGGTGTTTCCTTCCGCAGCAGGAAACCAGACAAGCTTCCAGATAATATCAAAGAGGGGTTGACGTCGACCCCGAGGATAACCCCGCCACGCATACTATACTGCAGATGCAAGTCATGTTGGACCTCGTGAAGCGACTGACAACTAACTACAATCTGTTGGCATCAGACAATTTACCTCTCTGCGGATACAGGAGAAGCGTGACGCGCGCAACTTCACATACATGGGAATTGTGACACTGGGCCAGTCACATTGCAGCTTTTCCACCAGTCTATACTCCAGCCGTTGATTCAATCTATATCCCTGTTGTCATTCTATCACCGCCCACCCCGAAACTCACCAGAGTGGGTTGAAGCGCTGATGATGGCCCGAGGAGAGGAGATTCTCGTGATGCCTTGAACCCTCGACATCACTGATACCCGGAAGGCATATTAAGGTGTTCATTATAACCTTGCTCATACAAACGTTGTATGATGTTCTAATATCGAAGCTATTATGTATAACATGCCGTTATGATGTGGACAGACCTTCTTCGGATGCGCGCTTCTTCTCTGCCGACCTAGCATGTAATAGTACGGTTCTTATATAGGATATAGAGAAGTTCATAACTCTACTAATGGGGGGTTATAAGATCCGCATGGAAGACTCCGAGAGTTCCAGGATGGCGCCTTTCACTTGCAAGAGTGCTACGTTGTGGTTCACCTACCGAGCTACCCAGCTGCTCTCACGGACTTCGGTTTGCAGTCACTCAACTGTCAAGTGTACCTTATTCCTTGGGTGTCAGGGGTCGTGACACAATGCCTGCTTCGAACGGTGCTGTGCCCCTACCCTACCTCCTCCCTTCGGATATTATCTTCTGCATCTCAGATAACCCCTGGAGCCCTGGTGTGGGCACGAGAGACAGCGCTTACCTGAAGGATCCCAAATATTCCGGCGGTTTCGATAGACCAATATCACTTTGTGACAGACTGGTGGAATACTGTCGAATGGGTTCAAATATTGATCTCCTACAAGAGGAATTCGTCGTCACCGCATAGATATGGACGTCTACGTATCAATATAGTGTGTAGATTTAGAGCATCGAGGGTGGCTGGATTCCTGAAATGGAGACTTCGTAAAAAACCAGAACCCAGCGGCACGCTAGAAGATCAAGTTTACATACCCGATGGTTTAGCCGACACTTGACCACAGAGCTGAGGCATCGTCTCGGGTAGTTGAGCCGTCAACTTCCGATTACTTCCGTCTACATTCTGTAGGAGCTCATGACATGACCACAGAGCTTCGAATACACGCTAGGTACCAATGCAGCATTATAATTCTCTCCGACTTAACCGGACGTATATGCATACATAACCCTTGAGGATTTAGGGCTTGACGTGAGAAGTAAACTCGGTAACTGAGGAGAAGCTGGTATGGTCAGCCGTACGGTCTGAGCCGTGTCATCCCATGGTTAGATAGTTCTGGTGATTCATGGTTGTCGTTGAAAACCAAGGTGGGCTTTGCATCGCCGCAGAAAACATACCTGGTGTACGGAGTGTGGAGGCATCTAGGCCCAGAAGTTAGCTGAGTTTGAGGTGAAGGCTTTAAGGCTTTAAGCATCATGTTGGACATCCCATGTAGCAAGTGAATGGTGCGAGAAAGGGGATTTTCAATACAATGCAAAAAGGGTTTTTGAAGCTTGAATTTTCTTTGCATTTCATTTCATTTTTGATAGATGATTTTCTCGCTGCGATTGGGTGCTTGGGTCAGGCTTGGAGCTTACGAGGATTGAAGTGCGAATCTTCCACAGCATATAATGCGCGATGTTTCTGCAAGATACTGGACTTTTGTTCGTTCTAAAAAGCCACAGACTTTTCCTGGAAACCAATAGTATTAATTTGCATATTACAGGCACACGGCTTTAGAAAGAACAGTCTTCACTTCAAATTATACAGATCTTGGCAGCTCTTCTTCTAATCTACTCCAGGCGTCCATTTCTATTTATCTGATGATCGACAATTCCATACTTTCGCAGCACTGGGAACAGTTGAGGGCCAGGAGGGCCAGAGGTTAGAAAAATTGCTGGTTCATGGATTATGCTGGACGACTGATCTGGGTGCAGCTTGGCTGCAGTAGCTGCCGCCGAACGCTTCTGGGGAAAGCACTGATCACAGCGACTCAAATAGATGGACAATCCAGAGGTCCTAGTTACAGTACGTAGGAAGTGGGACAATATGTCACGTATAGTTTAGTTGTAGAGTGATCATATATTTATGACGAGCTATTGTGATCCAGGTCGTTCCTGTAAGTAGTAGATAACTGAATGGGTTAAAATATCACTGTTTGTTCCCTTCAACCAATTTTTGATTTGGACCCGCAAGTGCAAGGAAAGCAGTGAGTAGATTCTATGGCAGTACTCTATACTCTCGTACGAAAGTAAGTACTGTACAATAATGTCATCTTGACTTAGCTGAGCAACAAACGCGTTGTCAGCCTGACACGTGCCAAATGAGCTCATGGTTTGAGAATTGAAATCAAGTGCGTTTGAAGAAGCGCGTATGGTCGATCATGATGCGTCCTTTAGATTCGAGTTTTATGAGACCGCACTTTGCATAGATCTTGACCCTTAGTTGAGCTCGGTATGATATGCCATACAATAACATGACACGGCCCACACATTTACCTCGCCGTAGAATATTCTCAAGTTCATGCCCGATATCAGGAAAGAAACTCGACCCAGCCTTTTTGATAAATCTTTGATCGATCCTACATCCCAACAACGCTACTCGCGGATTGCGGCTGCCTGCATGAATAAAGCTTCCTGACTCGAGAAACCCCATACCCAGGCGGTCTCTGAAGGTCAATTTGTGTGACACTACTTACTCGCGATCTACGGCGGTTTCCCGGATTTGTTGGTCTTGTTGTAAAAGATGCGATCGGTGGCTGGAACAACATTTTGCCTTTTGCTGAAGGCTGCATCTTGCCATGTGGTTTCCGCGTGGGTTCGGCGAGAACGAAAGTCAAGGCGGATGCAAGCTGCAGTGTCCCGTTGATTCAAGGTCTCACTTGCCGAGTGTCTCTCCTGTGTACAAAGCATGGTCCCAGCAAAGGTCTTAAATTTCACATTGGTTGAAATTACATGCAGCCATATACGGACCACCAGTAGGTATGCTGTAGTAAGTAGTAGGTACACTATGTACAGTATGTACAATTTGCACAGCACAATATTTCCAACTTGATAGCTGCAGTGCTAACAGAGGACATTGGCAGTCGGTTTTTGTGGTGGACCAATAATTGTACCTCTGTAAGTACGTACCGTAAGGTTACTATTCTAGGGCTACAGTAAATCTCCCGGATTCCCGTTCCCTTGGCTTCTGGTCAGTCCCGGCCGCACAAGTGATCTCAACCCTCGGATGAGAAGTCGTTCGGGGCAGGTACACGCATGGGCGATCATTTGATGTGTACAGGGCTAACGAGCAGGTGGACCGCGCACAATCTGCAAAATCTTCCGTGGACATTGAAAGCTGCTTACATCGTACAGTAGAAATTAGGGCCGTGCGAGACGAGTGTAACGGTATTGAGCCACCGCAGAAGAGGCAAATTTGAATTGGGAATCCATCTACACAGTCCTTCTCCTGGCTTTACTGTGGACTGTGGAGGATGCCGAGATGGGAGACGACTCGAGAAGTCAAGCCAAACAAAAGAGATTGCAAGACAATATCGAAGGAGGCGAGGAGAAATTGCTTGCTAAGCGAGAGACAACTAGCAACCTCATCTCTGTTTACTTGATGACTACACAGACATACTGTACCAACCTCACCTCGCCTCGCATTCTACCTTGCATTCTAGACTCTACTTAGACATATTATGAAGGTCACCACTCGGGTTCTCGGTTTTGCGAACCTAGTTCAATCTACTTGTCTTCAGCTGCTTCCGCATGACCAGGTTCAGGTTTTACGAATCTCCAGATCTTAAATGTCCGTGAAATTGACAGCGGGCTGAGCAGTGGTGGGGCAGCTGCAGGTCCCCTGTACTTTTTTCGATACTTGGGGGGTCTCTCAAACCCTGATAATATTAGAAGGGGCATGTATAATAAGAATCTAAGGTTTCTTAGTGCTTGTTACTCCGTTCCGTATACAAATTAGAATTTGTGGAGGGCTTCGGCTTCAGGTAGGTCCTTTCCTCCACGACTATAACGCTTAATCTCAATTTCAATCTGGGGCAATACTCACTGGCCGAGGAGAAGAAATAGCTAAAGTGCCAACGCCAATGACCGAGTGCTTTCGTAATGCAAATATATATACATCTCTCTCTATATGTCTCTATATGTGTCTATATGTGTATATATGTCCCCATATCTCTATCTATCAAGGGCTGTTGGTATTGGTCATACTACCGAGCTTTAGGCGGGGCGAACGGTACAATGCCACTGCATACATAGCAAGGTATTGTATTGCATTTCATGTACGTATTTGTCAATCAGACATCGTCGGTCGTTGAACATGTGCGAGTTGCTATTTTGTCAGCTGGGAAAAAGTCGATATCTCTTTGTGTTGAGTGATGACTTGTTGCGTATGGCCTAGAACTCGACGACTCGTGCTATCGTGAGTACCAAGGAACACATCTAGTGCCGGATGCTATGCGGTGTTTGTTGGTGGCACCGCCTAGACCACCAACAGCAGCAAAAACGAATACTCGGCGACTCCTAAACGAAGGTTTCTAGACCTCGCGGTGCGATGTGCAACTTGAGAATGGCATTTGCAACAACTTCCACGGAAAGAAAACAGACTCGGACTCCCAATGATTGCGAGCACCGCTCAGGCTTCTTATAGGAAACCGAATCATCAATAGCCTCTCGTATTCTTTGTCGTAGTAGTCTTCTCGTCGTCTTCTCGCTCGGCGGTAGGTGGTCTTGTAGCATCTGCCGCCAATTGAGTTAGCCTCTATCCGAGCCGAAGCGAGGCGAGACGGGTACAGGACTGCCGAGTACCTGTGCTTATTCTTGCTCCCGAACCGTAAGTAAGGTAATTAATTCTCCATTCGGAGCTCGTCTAAAATAGCTCTAGCTGAATGTTCCGTACAGTACTGTACTATACATTACATTCTGACACTCTGTACTGTACATGATCATGGTGAGAGGTTCATGTCATACCCACTCATGTCCAGCGGTCCAGCCCTGCAGCGTGGTTTCCAGATGGCTTGCATTGTGCAGCGGAACTGTCGACTGTCTTTCATTTCTTTCCCATCATCCTGTCATCAAACCTCGCTTCACCGCACGTCGGCTCTGGGCCTGACTGACGTTGATGATGCCAACTGCCTGCCTGCCTGCCTGCCTGCCTACTTATGGATTTCCTAACATTGCAATTGCCATGGGCGCTCCTCTCCTCTCCGGGTTCGTCGCTGGCCGCCGGCCCCCTGCCCGGCATGCATATGGATTGGGCATCGCATAGATCCTGTCGATTAATGGTTCATGTACTATGGCGGCGCTCAGACGATCTTGTCCAAGCAACCTCAACCTCAACCTCAACCTCGCGTCGCCATCAACGGCAAACCCTGAGACAGGCCTTGGGAATTACATCGCACGCCTGCATTTGACAGAGCACGAGAAGCACAACTGCAAAAGAAAGGAGCTGGCTCTTCGAGAAGACTCACGTCACCACCGCCAAATCTCCCCAATGGAGCCAAGCCGTATTAGTTGTAGCGGAACGATGTAACATGCAGGCCACCCCTTCTATCTTGCCCTGCTTTATCCATCTTTATACGCCAAAAAGGTTACGCCAACGACTTCGTCTCCAGATCTTGACCCCCCAAAGCTCCCCACACGTCAAGCACTGTCCATCGCTTTCACCACCGCTCATACGCTGATCTAGCCAACCCATCCTAAACTCTGGTCTTACTTGCCATTTGCCCTGTATAGCATTTGACTTAGCACTTTGTGTACCCTGTGCTCGCCGCTGTCTAGACCCGGTCGTGAGCTCCTCGAGACCGCGATGCCTGTCCATCCAGTTCCCAATCCCATCCAACCACTTTATTGTGTCGTCCCAACCTGGATTATAGCTTTAAACTCTCTTCTCCCCAGTTCTCACTATGCACCCTGATGAGACCCCTAGCAAAACTCATACTGCAACTGGTATCAAGCGGTATTGTCCGAGCTTACTATCGACAACCTTGTTCTTAACTGACCAAACTGATCTGCTTTTCCTCCGGCACTTTGAGAAGCAGCCGTTGGTTCCTCCATGCCAAGGAAAAGTCTCAACAGCGCCTATGCCGGAAGCGTTCTTGATAGAGCGAGGCCAAATTTGACCGAGGACACTGTATTTCGACCTCACGCGGTACCTTTACCTCATGCAACGATTGAAGAGCCAATAGATATACTCGTTCCTGCTAATTTCCCATTCTGTTTGCAGCAAACGCTGGTCACGGGTATCCTGGTACTATACTAAACTGTAGCCTTGGTACCGGATACTTCTCTCACCTCATCCCATAAGGCTCGTAAAGGACCCTCACCAGTTCGTCTTTTCGAGTCCTGAAACCCAGGTCACCTTTGAGAATCACATTGAAGAAATCTACGAATCTGGAAGGTACAATCTTCTTAGTTCACACGCGAGACAAACGAATAACACATTTTGGGAGTTCTGGTTCAGCAACTCGATGCCCTGTCTTTTCCAATCAGACATCCAATAAAGGCATTACTAACTAGCCCGCCCACGATCTATTCGCTGCCACAGCATACATTCTCCGCAAAGTCTCTGTTGAGTACCGCGAGGAGCTTTACTGCCAATCATTTCGACCTGTTCTTTGGTTTCTTCTCCTACATAGGTATCTCGGACCAAGCAACAGCGAAACTCGACTACACACCAACCATAGCCTTCCGGCGCTGCCAGATTCATTCCTATTGGGCTCGGCGGCTCTACCTTATTCCGAGCGAATCTCGAAATAATAAGGACTACCGCGCTACATCTGTGCTCACATACTCAGATCCATGATACTCTCCTGTTTCTCAGCCTTATCAACTGTCACATCACATCTTACCACGTTCAGACACCTACTACGATACATTGCACCACCCCAGACCGCTTCCCGGAGTTGTCTCATCTGAACTCTGGTGGTTTAGTATTTGGGTTGATACGGCCTGGTGCAGATTTTCTCGGAGACAAGTACCGAGAAAAGAGCCTCCCACTAGTTCACCCCATCTACTAAAAGCGTGGTTCTCAAACGTCTCTAAACCCTTCAACGTCGTCACTTTCCTGGGATTAGAGAAGACCCAAACTAAGGTCTGGCACCCGTCGCAACTGTAAGGTGTAGACCTACGCCATATTTCCGGCAGGTGCTCTCAAAGCGCTTTCCTGAACCAGTTTGGACTAGAAGTTCAAACACTTCGGGGAGAATCTAAGACCCCACCAACATTTTTGGTGATACTTTTATTGGACGAACCATATTCCAAACCAGACTGCACATACTCTACCTCATGCTAGTTATTCCTCATAACCCAGGCAAGCCCTTCTCCGGCTCCTATGAATTTAACATCCACCGAAATCCAGTTTTATCCAACAACTATCCTTTCTTTGAGAGCTAGCACTCAAGTTACAGGTCTCAAGACAGAATTCTGTACAAATTTAGCACTCCCGAAATATCCACAACCAGGTCTGATGGAGCCTCCATTGCCCCCGGGCTCCGGGCACCAGTACGCAGATGCGACAGCGTCTCATTCTCTAACAATAAATCAGTAAGTCATATTCTTTCACAGTACCATATTCTTTGATCAGAACTCTAGCTAACTGACAAACTTCTCTAGCAATGATGTTAAACTTATTGTTGTACAATCACCAAAAACTGCAAAGATGGCTATTGGGAAGGAAAAGGGTAAGCGTAGCCTAGAAGTCCTCCCAAGCAAGCTAATCACTACAACAGACCGGAAACCCATGGATCCTCCTCCCGTGGTGCAGCTCAAGATCCCATCTGACCGTAACCAGGACTTTATGTACAGTAAGTCAGCATGGGCAAGTTTCTGTGGGTATGGTACTAATATGTCCTAGGCCCTCACTACTTTATGACAGTTACTCTTGTGGAAGCTCCAGAGGGAGGACCCGCACCCACTAGTCTGGGAGCTGCTCTCTCGGGTACTCATGTTTCTTCTATTCATCGACTAAAGGACACAAACAATGAAGAAGGGGCATTTTTTATTTTCGGTGATTTGTCAATCAAAGTTGAGGGAATATGGACTCTGCAGTTCAATCTTTACCAGATGAAGAATGGGGAGTGCGTTTATATCACTTCTTGCAAGTCTGGCTCTTTCGAGGTTCAATCGCATAAAGGTTGGGTTGGTATGCAAGAGTCAACTCCACTAACTAGGCAGTTTGCCGAGCAAGGCGTACGTTTGAGACTACGTAAAGAACCGCGGACACTACTCAGAAAGCGTGGCCCTGCATCGGACAATTACGAACCACGGACTTATGCTAAAGGTCAATCACAGCAATCGAGGGCTTCCGAACCAGAGATCAGTAAGGATGACGGCTCGATACATGGTTCGAATCGAAGCTCCCAACATAGTCAGGCAGAATCAGTAGCATCTGTTCACACCACTATTTCCTCTCTTTCACACCGACCCCCTCAATTAGGACCCCGAGGATTCTCCCAGCACTCAGATTTCGAGGAACCCAGCTTCAAAAGATCACGGACTGGCTCTGAAAGGATGTCACCTCAATCGTATGGTCAAGCGCAATACTCCAGCCAGCGAGGAAGTGAGCAGATGTCTCCTCAATCATTTGGCCAGCATCAGTATGCTATGGAAAGTCCTCAAAGAATGTATCAAACGGAAGCTACGTTTGGGATGTATAACCAACCTGCAGCTCAGCCCAGCTACGGAGGATACTACTCTCAGTCGCCTCAAACAACAAACAATCCCCGAGATTTACCACTTGATTTTGCTCGTCCAGCGGAGGGTGGAGGTTCTTCATATGGGGGGCACCACCAGCGTCCACATATGCCACTGACTATCCAAACACCATCTCAGTTCCAGCAGCCACTGCCGTATCAACAAGAACTAACGCCAACTACCACGGTACGTGACAGCCTTACAAAGCTGGAAGTTCAGTCGCCCCTTGTTCCAGGGATCGGTGGCCAGTCTATATATAGGCAGCAATCCTCTCCCATGTACGAAGCTAAGCTGGAACAACCGCAGCAAATCACCCCTTCCCTTTATCCACCAAACACCATGTCACAACAACATCATACAATAGATCCAATGATGTTTAGAGGAATTCCACCACAACAAAACTTCCTCCCATATCCAGCCTTCTGCTCAGCAGAAATGACAACAGCAATCACAAGCAGCATGCCAACAACCATGCCAGGGACAACGTCTGGTTTAGGAGGCGAATATTTCCACCACCAATAATTAAGAACAACAACTAGACAAACATACCCCACAAGTTACAGGTTTTCATTCAGCAGTCAGCACTCAGCATTTTTCATATATTCAAAAGTTGGAAGTAGGGCAAGGAGCACGTTCGGGTTTAATTGGATATACACACTTCTGGGTTTCCTTTGTCAACATCTCATATTCTGGATCCTAACAGGGAGTCATATTCATAGCGACGGGGATTGGGGATACCTTTCATTGGAATTTGTGGTGGTGGACAGGACATTATCACACCACGGCATCACATTTAGGCGTTGGGGGTGGCGGCACATATTCCCATACATTCATTGCGGTTTGCGGAGCATAGAAGGCGTCCCATATTGCGGACATCTCTCTTTTTGTATTCTTATTTGTTCCAAATAGTCAACTATACCCTCGGGGATACTGTATTTTGAGTTTGGAGAAGCGAGACCAAGCGAGCAGTTGGTTTGAGGCGAAATGGAAAACGGAGGGCACAGACTGCCACACAACCACAACACACAAGTAAACATCTATACCTTGATACCCATAGTCACGGCTGTGCTGAGAGCATGGGGGGTACTTTACATAAACATAGTTAATAGCTGCACAGGCACCATTGGATGTCTAGTATGAGTACAACAAATCTATGCAATTTTCTCTTCTATTTCCGATGGCTTCAAAAATATGCACCAGGTAGTACAAAGTACCAAGCTACCGAATTACTAAAATCCCGGTACCTTGAGCCAGGACGGAACTGGTAAATAGTAACAACATGGTACCTTGTGGATACTAGGGTCTTAAATACCTGCGCTAAGCTTTACAAGCTATGGGTTATCTACCATTGCAATTTAAGGATAGTATAGAGAAATAGGCCAAGTACATATTTGAAGTTTGGGGGGGAGGGATCCTGCCCCAAAGCTGGTAGACCGAATGGTAGTGTCAATGTCACAGATCACAGATTCATGAACTACTTTCATACATCGGAACAGGCACGGAAGATACCCACTATTCGCGGATAGCGCTCGGTAGCTGCCGGTGAGCCGGCTCCCGAGATGTAACGTGGGGAAAGGGAATAGCGTGGGGGGAAAGATCTCAAGGAAGATCTCTAATGGTAGAAAAATGTACTTATAGCGTAAGATGGCCAGAATTTTGCAACTTGGGTATTTTAAGTACTTATTTAGAGTATACAATCCCGCTTTCTCCATAAAGTTGGTTAGCTCCTAGAGTCTAAAGTGAAGTGTTGATCTATTCCTAGTCAAGCAGCTTTCCACCTAGGAGGGATCGAATGAAATCAAAGCCTACAGCCTCACATCGCATTGGTCTGTTACTATTGATATCAGCATCACGCACAGCAAGAACTTCCTTCATAGCTATACTGTTAAGGACTAAAACTGGTTTACAGTCTTGGTGTTACCCTTGCTTCTTTTCAGGTGACTTCAGTTTACTTGAATTGGTCTATTCACCTGCTACTGATTTCCGCTTTTGAAATAAATTCGTCTTAATTGACATATGGGTTAAATCAAAAGTACCTGATACTTTGCACGCATCTATGATATGAAAAATACGTTCCCCTTTGTTGTAGAAAGTGCAATTCAGGCTTTTGGAGACTTTCTTGCGTCTCTGAGCTCATTTTGACTTGAGTTTACATAGTACGGCAATATTTGTTGCAGCTGCTGATATCTTATATGTTAGTTTATACCTACAGCCTACTTTGCGCCCACTTATTTTTAACTGAGAGAAGAAAATCGTGGACGCGGTTCTGTCTTCTGTTTTAGTTTACTTTAGGCTGAGAAATCATGGAATATTTTCTCGAGGGCTAGAGCCTACACCATAATTAGCTGCTGATATGTATTCTAGGGCTGTAGGGTATATTGGTACCAGAATTCATGTTAGTTTTGATGACGTGCCTAATAACATGGCAAATGAAAGATATTCACAACCCATCCATATTCTTGTTGAACGAGTTCCGGTCTTCAAAAATGCTGGAGTACAGAGAACAGCAGAAAATATAGGAAGAAGGAAGAGCTACAACGAGCAAAGAAATTTGATAAATCTTATGACTACTAGCCCTCTCTCCAGTTCTTTTTGTCTCCAAGTTTTAGACATCGCAAGCTTGGGCTAAGATGCCCTGAATTCGAAGTGCAAATGGGAAGTTTGTGCCTTTCATCTAGTTTGAACTTCTCGGCTAGTCCAGCTCTATTTAACTATCATGGGAAGCTTGACTGAATTGGTCTAGTCAACTTATCACTGTGCTGTACTCCCAATATACCTCTAGGACCCTGTCTGCCTCATATATGTGTTGCTCGTGCTTATCTCAGCATGATATCTGCCCCATTTCACGTAGTTGAGTCTTTCCAGGTGATCCGAAGTGTCGAGAAGAGTTTAAAAAAGTAAAGGTCATTTAATCGTGTAAGGATGAGTGCAAGTTATGCTGGCGATGGTCACATGATCGAGACACCACGCCAATATCGACTTTGTGGGGTTGAAGCTAGCGTGCTGCAGAGTTTTCAAGAAAGAGACTGTAGGTACTGGTACATATGAATAAGGAAGTACCTGGATAGTACCGATGAGGTGAGATACCACCTTGCTGCATGAACAGGGATATCCAGTAAGGTAGTATCGCAGATAGATGGCAAGAAATCCAGCAGTTCGTTTGTCCCATTCCGTGTTATGAGATTCGCAACGAGCTAATCGTAGTCCGAGGCCTTCGTTAATCTTATAGGTGGATAAAGGCTGCACCGTATGAAAGGCATGCTGTAGCGCCTCTGAATCTCTTCGTTAAATGGGTTACGCACCTTTTAGGATCCGGGTTAGTGGGAGGACTAGTGCCATCGTCATACAGACTTCCCAAATGCAAGGCTTCTAGCGTGATATGTTGTGTAGTCTTCAAGGTGCAGAACCTGGATGGTGGAATATCTGGAGTGGGGAAATTGGGCAAGGCAAGGAAAAGGGGTAGCGAAAAGATTAATCGCTTAGGCGGACCATCGTTTACTAAGAGTTACCATTGGTGGATAAAACAACGACGATTCACTAACTCAGAGGTTTTATATCTTGCCATTTAAATACAGAAAATTGTTTCCACTTTTCGCTTTTAGTGACGGTTGCTTTAAACGTGGGTGTGGGGAATATATTCTACAATAGCAAAATTCGTCCACTCCGTAAGTAGTTTTTAACACTAGTCGAATCTCAGAGACATCTTCAATTGATTACTCCTAGAGGCGACATTAAGACGTAAACTTAGCAGGATGTGTTGCGATCTATCTATATCTACCCATAAGTAAGATGTAGAGAAAGAGTTAAATGCAGGCATAAATGAGTTTGTTGCCAAGTTCCAGATTCAAGCTCGAAAGCAGTGTTCGACTCTTTACATTATTTCAGAAATAGGTTTTGGAAAAAAAAGCGGCTTTCTCTTCCAATAAATAGTGAAAGCAGCCAGTCCATTGTAATACTATAGCCTTGTCTGTCGTAAGCTAAGGATAGTTTCTCAAGAGAATCCCAGGAAGCACACCCCTTTGACGCCCAAGCGCGGCGTAATTCACAACGACGGTACGAATAGCGCAATTCGAGATCTAATATTTTTCAAAAGTAGAATTTAAACACTAGAATGAATACACATGGGCTGAGATTGGCAATGATGATTCTAAGGGTTGATAACAAGTAAGGTGAAGGCTATCGACATCAGTAATCGTCACCGAAGTATCGTCGCCGCAAGGAGAATTATTGATGTGAGAGAAGCGCAATACGTTTTGATATAATAACGTCATAGCTTCAAGTTCCCGGTCGCACTCACTCTGCCTATTTGACATTTTTTGCATCGACCAAGAAATATTGCATGGACTATGGTTATTTTTTGAGGTCTTACTATGCACTGAGGTCACTTCAATACTGCCATGGGCTTTGCCTGTCATCAACATCCAGTGAATCGCTTTAAGAAAGACTGCACATTGTTTCGTGAATCATAAACTCCAGAAGGCTTCTTCAAAATGTCATATCATATGAGAGACGTAGGACTCTACAACTCTGTACCATCCAATTTCATCCAGAAGCCCCATTGTTTCTATTAACATCAAGCCATATAGATCCCAATGAATGTTCCCAGTAGACTGGGTCGAAGTAGAACGTTCTCAAGGGTTTGCGTAGCTTTCATACCCTATAATTTCTACAATGATGTCCCACAATCCAACACATACTCTGCATGTTCAGCTGATCTGTTTTGCACTTTGATCGCCCATTGGTGAACGAGGCGCCCAAGCAACTACAACATGGACTGCTTGCTTGCTCACCGAGGTCGCATCTTGGAGGGGGTGCGGAAGCAAACTCCCCTATGTAACGATTGTCAACTTAATTTTAAGTGAAAAAGAGAGTGAACTATGTAGTAATGCTAGCGATAGCGATAGGCATTACTAGTACCACAAGGTTTGTACTACAGTATAAAACATGTCACTTCTCGATGTCATACACACACGATCTATGGCAGCTTTCTTGTATTTTTCGTTGTAATCTTCCGTCTCCCAAGTAATACAAAACACTCCATTATTTAACCTCCTCAAGTAAAACGCTTCTCGAGCTGTTCATTCAGATTAGCACACGTAATCAAGGAGTCTTGGGAACTCTTCGTACTCTCCAAGGGTTGTTCAATTCAAAGCCGAGAGGTGCTTCAGGTTTGTCCGTTTGCCCTCTGAGGAAGCCCGTCAATCTGAAGTCACGATCCATCACTAGTCCCGTTATTAGCTCCCATGATCTTCAGCCATAAGTTTGTAGGTGTGTACTTTGCTGCTTTGTTGTTAGTATCCTTATCATGTAGTCTCAGTCTCTGGCTGTCCAGCAAAACTCACCTTATCCCATTGATCAATCGAGTGCCTCGCCCGCTTTCCTCCGTTCTGCATGTGTCTAATCTTCGACAGTCCAGCTCCGCTAATTCCGAACATCTAAATCCCTTAGTATCATGGACAGTTGCTCGACAAAATAGTTTGAATTGTCCGATGGTTTACATACCGCAAGCATGATCCCATAGGGGAGGAGAGCTTCGAACGGGACTCCCATCGTGGCGGTTGGTATTCGGTCCTGCATACCAATTAGCACTCTAGAGGATTCTAGTAGCTGTAGAGAGACGCATACCCAGTTGTTGCTGTTGCGCAATTGAAAAGCTGTTTGTGCCCGTTACAATTGATGTCGTTAACGTTGGAGAAGCCTTAATTATTAGTCAGCTGTCTTGCCAAGATATCTGAACCTCAACTTTTGGGGACAGCTTGAACGGGCGCGCTTGAAGAGGCTGTATTAAATCCAACTTTCCCTTTCGTGTCGAAAAAACGTTTACCTACGCGTCGGAAGCTCATATGCCTTTAGATTTATCGCGTTATTAATTGTTTTGCAGGAGTTGAGGCTTCAAAACGCGCATTCTGTGCACATTCCCCCTTGGCCCCTTGGGTGTTTCTTCCCCCTCCTGCGACCTACAGTCTCTTCTAACCCTCGGAGAAAAGGAAGGCTATCTGAATATATTACTGGTGTGTAAGACTCTAGCCATCACCTGGAGGACAAAAACAAGAACTCAAGAGCTTTATTTCACTGCAATTTGGGTTGCGCGCACAAGATATCTCCATTCGCAGCCTACGCGTCAAGTTGTCTGCGCTAGACTATCACATACTAGCTCTACACGGATGACAGAGGCTATATAGAAGATGGCGGCAGCGGCAGCGGCCCTTCTGGAGGATGAGCTACAGCAAAGTCTTGCTACGTCGGAAGATGATGCAGAATTTGAGGAGGATGATGAGCTCGCTGCAAATATCATAGAAGAGAATGCGGACGCGTATGCAGCAAATCACCAGCTTCACAAAGGTATGCTGGATGAGGATGAAAGCGAACAAGATGAGTTGGAAGATGGCGTGGAAGAAGACGAGGAAATGCTTTCAGATGAAGATGCTGAAGGAGAGGATGATGATGAAATTGCCGACCCAGCACCTGATTTTGACGGAGAGGATGAAGAAGTAGACGAGGAAGTGGATGAGGAAGAAGATGAGGATGCCGAGGGGGTTGGTGCTGTCAAAATACAACCCGGACGGCTGGAAGAGGACGATGACGATGTCTTGACTGGAACAGAAGATGAGGACGATGAGAGTGTTGCTAGTGTCGAAGACGATGATGATGAATCTAAGGGCTCATCAGACGTAGAAGAGATAGAAGCTCGTTGGGACCCTGCTGCAGATGAAGACGACGATGAAGAGCCCGTAAATCCGAATCGTTGCATGTATGTTAGACCCTGGTATAGCCTCTGGGAGATACTGACGATTCTAGATTTTGCCAGCAAGATGAGGAAAGTGACCCTAGCGAGATATTTGAGCTTTATTTGGCTTGCGATGTCTGTGGTGACAACGGTATGCTTTTCAGTGACACTGTTTATTATACGAGGCTGACAATGCCTAGCACATCGGCAATGCGCACGAAATGGCGATGCTCTAAGATCAGACGAAGGTAAGATTATTGGAACCGTAAGACTACAATCAGATTCACTACTAACTTAATTTTTACCTTTAGAAGCCGAACATTGGATTTGCCCAGAATGTGTCAAAAACAATTTGAAACCAGAGGCTATAATTCCCGACATGCCAGAAGAGAGTGTTGGATCAGAATCACCAAAGATTTCAAGGGACAGAGTTCCTGGAGATCTCTTACCATCACAACGAGGCACTATCAAACCAGACTCCCACTCAGTTTTCAACCAGCTCATCGCACCGGACGATCCAATGGATGGATCACGTCTACTCAGGAAGCGTAAACCATCGTCGGAAGTTGAGGTGGAATCTACATCACCAGTACGGAGGAGAGGTCGTGATAAAGCTCCGTCCGTGACATCAGATCCACGACTTCCAATTCCTAGTGAGGAAATGGAGATCGACTCGATTGAGCGGCCACTCACTAATGGTCATGAAAAAAAGCCAGAAATACCACCAAGCCCACGAGCTTCAAGATCTCTTAGGCCCAAACCAGTACCCAAACAGGCCCCTGTAAGCATTTTAGAGAAATCAGCGAAGACCTTCAAACTCAAATTCCACCTTGATCCGGCAGGACTACAAAGCATTCTTTCAAAGCCACCTAAGCCACAGAAAAAGCGACGTCCAATACCCTCACGGCCTGGTGCGATAACAGTAGCACCGACTACTTTTGTTCCCTCTAGTTACTCCCAACCGTTCTACTCACTTCACGACAAGGAAATCGATGAGCTGAAGTCCAAGCCTTATGGAGGTATCCTTACCGAGGCTGAAGCTGATACAACTCTTACATTACCAAAACCTGAGCACCGGCGACAATTTGATGAAGCACGACAAAAAGCCGAGGAGGAGTGGAAAACTAGGGTCGCGAAAGCTGCGGAGATAGCCGCAGCATCTGGAATTAAGAAGGCTAAAAAGGTCTCTGGGCCAGCTAGTCAAATCGAATATATTGAATTTGGCCAATACCAGATCGATATTTGGTACGCTGCTCCATACCCAGAAGAATACAGCCGGAACAAGGCCCTTTTTATTTGCGAGTTCTGTCTAAAATACATGGAATCCGATATTGTTGCTTGGCGACATAAAACGAAATGTCATCATAAGCATCCTCCTGGCGATGAAATATACAGAGATGGCAAAATCATGATATTTGAAGTTGATGGTCGGAAGAACCCTCTATATTGCCAGAACCTCTGTCTCCTTGCTAAATTGTTTCTTGGCTCGAAAACACTTTACTATGATGTCGAACCATTCCTATTTTACGTCATGACCGAATACGACGAATTCGGCTGCCACTTCGTTGGCTACTTCTCCAAAGAGAAACGCCCAAGCAGTCTAAATAACGTGTCTTGTATTTTGGTTCTTCCTATCCACCAGCGGAAAGGTTATGGTCATCTGCTAATAGATTTTTCTTATCTATTAACAAGAGTCGAGAAGAAAACTGGCTCGCCAGAGAAGCCACTATCCGACATGGGACTAGTCTCGTACCGCAATTACTGGCGGCTTATCCTCTGCTATTATCTCAAAGACTATAAGTCTGGCGATGAGCTTCCTAGTGTGAGAAAGATGTCTGATGAGATGGGGTTGACACCTGATGATGTTATATCTGCTCTTGATGCATTAGGAGCTCTGATCCGAGATCCGATAACCGGCACGTATGCTTTTAAGCTGAAAACTGACTATTACAAAGAAGTCATTAGACAACATGAAGTCAAGGGATACGCGAAGCTGAATCCTAAAGGTCTGATCTGGACTCCCTACATCATGGGTAGAGGTAACGCATCAAATTTTGACCACGTGCCCCCTCTCAACGGCATGAGCCACAGAGAAGAAGATGAAGATGAAGATTCCCATACCTTAATCACTAATGGAAAGCGTGATTTTGACAGTTTTAATGAAACCAACGGTGACACGGCTGGTATAACGGAATCAATAGCGCAACTATCGACAAAGCCAAATGGCGAATCCTCGAACTTCAAGATCAATGGCGCTCATAAAAAGCCGTCATATTTTGAAGCTGCTGCTTTAATTCCTGCCACTCGGTTCGAGGTATATCCTCCTGCACCAGGTACTCGCAAAACGGCTTTGTCGCGCCCTTCTGCCTCGCGACCAAGCTCTGCTTCTCGACCACGGTCTTCCATGTCAGCAATTACTCCGAGTCGACCGAAACCCAGGTCACGTCAATCTACTGGATCCTCGAGACGTTCTTCGGCAGCACGGCCAAGTAGTAGTGGATCGCGAAGGAGGACAGGGGGGACTGGGCGCGGCCCAGGAAGATGGCCTAAAGGTACAACCAAGAAAGACTTCGGTGATGCGGACAGCGGGCCAGGCTTACCTCCCGTACTAGTAAAACAAAGAAGTAGACTTGGGAATGAGGTCTTGCTAGGCGACGAAGAGGAAGAAGAGATTGAGAGTAACGTTGAAGAACTGGAATACGACAATGCTATTGTTTACAACAACCCGCGATCGAGAAGGAATCGGCAGCCGGGTCGCGGAATAGGATTAGGAAAACCCCCTCTAGACGTGAAAGGCAAGCCGTTGAATAAAGGAAAGGAGTTGCTGGTTGAGACCACCGAAGACATGGCTCTGAACAACGGCTTGTTTGTGCAAGATGAAATGGACATCGACATCGACGCCGAAGGTGAAGACGAGTGAATTGGTCGATTAATTGGCTAGGAGTTTTTCAACGTGAAAATATGCGGCGTTGTTTGGTCCCTGTAAGCTTAAAAAGGGCAGCTACGGTTGCGATTAGGGATTTAGGCGCAAAGGAGCGAGTCCAGAGTCTATTAGTAATTGTTGTACTATATGTCTTGTTTTATACCAACGATCCGCTGATATATTTCGCCTTTCCCCTATGTCGTGGCCCACCTCTATGAGTATGGAACATTGTGACCATCCAATCTTATAGCACCTACCGCGGCCATACATTAAGAACGCGAGAAAAAACAACAGCTAACTCATGATTACTCTTCACGCCAAATACTGCCAAATCTCCTAACTAATTAATTCCAGAGGGGAAATACAACGTCGCTTGCTATTGGGGTAAAAATTGTGTCCGTTTTTATTAATAGTTTAAGGTTACAGCGTAGAACAAGTAACCCCGGATCTGATGGGGCTTACAGTCGTAGACTGTGTTCTTCGCACGTTATTCTCTAACTGCCCTGTATCATAGCGTTTGGTGTATTTATGCACTCTGCAGCCTGTTATGAATGCTAGCCACCCCTGAGAGACTTGTCACCCTACGCTTTCACGTCATTCTGGCACAAACTGCCATCCGGCGCCTCGACCTTGTTTGACTACGGCAATTATTCCCGCGGTATGTTTGTTGACGGCTACACTTCCCTGGAGTCGTAGTGCTGAGGGTACAGGCTCCCATTCCGGCATCCTTTCATCAATCCCCACCAGCATCAAACCTTAGCGAGGCTCAAAAGGGGCTTAATGTTTACCTTGGCAAACGTTTCAACCTTCAACAACACTCCACAACATCACCATCTGGTCTGATTCTGAGAGGTCATGATCCACAATACTTGGCTTGGCGGAGGGTCAAACAGATATCAAGCATCGTAAAAACGCAATCATCATGCGGCTCCACATCCATGTCATGTATCAATGTTCTTTTGGACGGCGTTAGAATGCTCGATCTCTGATCCACAGATGCTATTTTTATTGATCCTGATTCGTAGATCTCGGAATTCGGCATCCACACTGGTTCGATTATTTCCTCTCATGTTTCTCAGTTGTTTGCAGTCAGTGGGAACAATATTTTCGCCCCTCTATTCGGAGATCAGGGAGACCACTCGCCAGGGTGTGTTGACTCTAATCAACTTCCGTCTATGTTACAAGGTATTGATCGAAAGGTTAATAAAGGAGAAGCATCTCACTTCTGCTCCCGCTTTCCTCTTTCTTGTTCATCCCATTCTTTTTGCTACAGCTTTTTACTTCATTGGATCCAGGCGATTCTCCATTTCACTTTTAACTTTATCCATTCTTTGTTTCGTGCCGGACACCATATACCTTCATCATGATCTCTTCAATCTTACTCTCACTTCTGGCTGTGTCAGCGTCGGTGAATGCTCATGGTGTTATTCTCAAGGTCCAGGGTGAAAAGGGATCTCCAGATGGAGTCGGTTTCCAGGGTATGTTAATTGATAGAGTCTTAGAACATATCACTAACATGAGCAGTCGATAATGCCATTTCAAGAAACTGCACCGGTATTAGCCCTTGCCAAATGGATACAACCATCATTCGAAATGCCGAGATCGATGCCAAGATCGTCACTGAATGTGGACGAACCGAGTTGACGGGTAACATTGATGTCACTGCAAGCACTGCGGCCCAACTAGCTGCCGGAACCGTAGCACAGGTCAAAGCTGGAACTGTTCTTGCAGTCACTATTCATCAAGTCAACGCTGATGGAGCTGGTCCATACGCTTGCGATCTGGATACTACGAGCGACACTGGTGTTATCTCGCAGAACTTGACCGTTACAAACAATGTACCTGGCGCAAATGGTATTTCTCAGGCTTTCACAGAGGATTTCGTGATCAATGTTGCCATGCCAGCGGATCTCGCCTGCACTGGTGGTAAGTCTTATGAGTTCGCGGTCTGCTAGGATAAGGCTAACAGTCCACAGGCACCCCCGGAAACGTATGCACTGTTCGATGCCGCAACGCAGCCGTCGCTGGTCCATTCGGAGGTTGCTTCGCTGTCCAACAGACTGATGCAAAGGCCGCCGTGACCAAACCCGCCGCGACCAAGCCCGCTGCCGGCAAGAAAGCCTCAATGAACAAAGGCAACAACAACAAGAGATCCATCAGATGGGCTAAGCGAAGCGCGTCTCTAGCTGACTCTGGAGACATGTAAACTATGAAAATGGGCCTTGGGGCCTTGGAGGAATGGTAAACGGAGAAGCAATGTATATAAGCTAAGAGTGCGGTTCAATTCTATGTATTACCTTGTCCTATTCTATGAACTGCTAGGACTATATGTGCAATTCAAGAAAACACAGTAGCTCATTAGCACCCCTTCAACCCAGTAACCAAAGAGCTGAATCATAACCTCAAAATCTAGCCACTGCAAGTTCTAGAATGCCCAAGTGATGTGCACTCTCAATCACGCCTTTTGGACAACACCACCGCAACATCTTCCACTTTGTAATAGAGAACACCAACTTGTTAAATCAGTTCAGAGTCCCAAAACTACGCCTTGTTTCTTTGGAGATACACGACCTACTGCTCTCCTAGGCATCTGTGACAAACAACTATCCACTGTTGTTATACACTATATTGACTGTTTCCACATTCAGTCTGATCATAGTCTACATAACTGAGTATTTTGTTTTCAGAGCTCCATCCTTCTAGATTTTCGATTTATCTCCAACTCTGATCCAAAATGGCTAGGCTCGTGCTTTCTCTGTGTAGGAGACTATCTTACAAAGCTGTAGGCAGATCGTGCCGCAAAATAGTAGCAAGCTCCACACCAATGCATGCACCCTCTGTGCCCAACCCCATGTTGCCTCGACCTTTTAGTTTCTCGTCACTTATATGACCGCCGTCTACCTATCGTTTACTGGCAATGGGGATATCACCGATTTCAAAACATTTTCCATAGCACCTCCTCATATCTACCGGGAAGTATCGTATCCGAAACTGCGATGTGCAACTAACCCATGTCTCCCCCCTTGAGACATAAATAGAGCTGGACTGAATCTATCTGCTAATCCAGTGATCACTTCCTGTCCCCCAAGTCCAATAATCTACCAGAACTCGCTCGATTCTATGTGCGAGATATTCCAAAGATAAAGAAGCCCTTCTTTTATAAAGTTGGCGTCTTTTTTTTCTTTCCATAGTTATGCTTATTTTGACTATGAGGATCCAATCTACTATGAGGTAACTCCCCGCCCTGGTCATGGTATGCAACAGAAGTTACTGAAAACATTTGATTTGGGGCAATATCTACTTAGTGGGTGCGCCGATATTTCTCCGTCTAGTACCTAAAAATTCTAAGTCTAAGCCTAAAAAAAGTGTTGGTAGCTACTCGAAGCGATGAAGACTGGAGCATCGTCTAATGGAAGTTTAGTACCCCATTTACTGCTTGCACTTGACAGCTTGCATTATAAAATACTCGGTTTAGATTCGGTTTGGCATAGTTCCTGCCATTAGCCTCATGATGCTCCCTCGCAGTCTGACATCAGTTATTACTACTATCAGCATATACCCATCTTTAATAATTCAAGTTTCTATCAGAAAAATTGTAGGTTTCTCTTTCAGGATAATGACTGATACCTCCACCGGCTTCTACCCTAACCCTTGCCATCTAACACTCAACTGAGGCAATTATCTACTAGTTATCGACCGTCGTGCTTCGTAGCGTTGTGCTACCGAAGGCAGGCAGACAGGGGGATATGCGATATGCAACAAAAAAAAAGAAACAGTTTAGTTACATTCTTTAGCATGCTTGGATCGTTTATTTTTTGGTGCTCACATTTTCCTTGCTCATTACCCGCAAGTTCGTGCGGCGGTATAGCGATCAGTCTCCACTATCAAATCAAATTCCTTCTCTACGTAACCGTGTATCGCAAAAATGATTTGTACTGTAATATTCTTTTTGCACAAGGGTGTAGAGGGCCATCTAAATAACTAGATCTGTTGAATAACACCAGGCCCAACTTTCTCTTTCTCTTTCCATTTTAATTCTTGAGGAATTTGATTAAATTTTGGTTTTGTGATACACCGCTCACCAGTCTAGATGGGAATCAGCCTTTCCCACCCCACCAAAAGCAAAACAGAAATAGCCTGATAAATACAACCCCAAAAAAGCGTAGTTCGATGAAATCAAAATGTAGATTTAAACTACATAACTATTCGATTCCTGAAAACCTATAATATTTTATTATATGGGCCTATCTAACTGACAAAATAAAAAGCCCTTCTGCAACTTCTTATAACACATGTCTCCCAAGATAAGTAAAGGAGTAGAATACTTTATTTCATTCTTTGCCTTTTGAGTTCGACTTTTTATTATAAGGTTGAACGTTGAATGTTAGTTGATAGAACTTTTGACATGGGATGCTCTATGTGTAGGTAGGCCAATTCGGGACTCAATTACTGGGACAAGACTGCTCTGTGGAATTGCTTGGAAGATCACTTATGGTGTGAAGAAGAAGAATAAGGAGCGGTATAGCCATGAAGATGGCCTACTTCCCATCGAACTATACTATTCCTGACCATCCCTGATATGTCTTCTGTGCGCAATTAAATTCAGATCGCTAATCATGAATGGCAATAGGTTCCAAAAACCCAATTTCAGCTGCAAAGGAAATGGAGAAAAGAATTATCACCGAGTAGACACATTTGAAGATTGGATGAAGTAAAAAAACAGATTGGGTATTCGAAGAAAGCAAATATGCCTTCAGAAGCTTTTATTCATGTGTATACACCATGCAAGCCCAATGTCCCTAGTAAGCCCCAGAACCCCGAAGTATCAGAAGAAACATCTATTCGTCATCCTCATCCTCCTCATCCGCCTCGATGGTGGTCTGAGCAATACGGTCCAAATCTCTCTGTCCAGCCTGGGTGATTCTGCGACCTCCCTTATCCTCATCTTGCTCGAGGACACCGATCTTCTCAAGTGCCTGGAAGACCTTACGGTCAACGGATCCGGAGGCATCAACGTGGTGGGATGGGCGCGAGCCACGGTTGCGGGTTGAACCGTGGACTTTGCGAAGACGACCGACACCGACGGTTTTGCGGAGGTAGACGTGACGGGCGATCGAGGCAGCGCGAACGTAGAACCAATCGATTGATTGGGGTGGGAGTTCCTTTGCTGGGCCGGTCTTGACGGTATCAACCCAACCTGTGGCAGGAAGTATTAGTACAGAGGCAAAGGTCCCAGTGGTGAGGAGGAGGGAAGTTGCGCAAATATACGTACCTGGGATTGGAAGTTTTCCCTGTCTCTTCAAGAAAGCAGCATATGCATTGATGAACTTTTGCGCCTGCAACACCCCATCGAATCAGCATCATTCCGTCAACAGAGGTCTCTCCGACCCCCTCGCGCCTGCTCAATGTGTATTTCTCATTTGTGTGTGAAGCTCGAAGAAGCTGAGGATTTTTGTTCGTTTTGGCATTTTCGTGGCCGCTTCGTCTGAATCGCTCAGCTTCCCGGTATAGTCATATTCGTACTTACATCAACATCGCGAACGGAAACACCTCCAGCCATATTTGCGGTTGTCGGATTAGTTCGTGGGGGGGTTGTCGTGAGTGTTTGTTGGAACAAGTCAAATGGTATTTTCTTGGGACATCAAAAGTGTGCGAGCTTAGCGAGCGGCACGAGCCAAGGTTGGCGCTAGGACGAAGTTGTCCGTATGATCACGTGACTATATGCTTTTTGCATCACTCAGATTTCCCAATCGCGTAGAACGTCAATTGGATGATCATCATCTCAAATTACCAAATTATCATGACTGAGGCAGATTAGTTACGGCTCCTTAGTCGTGTAGTAATGTTCATACGCTGTACGAGTACATCGCAATTCAAAGAAAATTGAAGAGCTAACAATTTGTAAATATTCATACACCAATGCAAACTAAATATATATCTGCCGGAAAACCCTCATGCCGAAAGCTTGCAATTAAAACCATGCCTATCTGTTTGCTTCTTATTTACTGCAATTCCAAACGCTCCTCAAAATCTCCAACTCGCCCTACCAGATGAAACGCCGTCCATGCGAGGTATCAAACATTAATGAAATCTGCCGCTAAAGGAATGCTGCCACCCAGATCTACGGTCGTACAATCATAAATACAATCCCCACTTTACATAACCTCTCTATTTCCTCCCATCACCACATTACTCAATTACCAGCCTCCGTCGGCATCCTCGTCAGTCCCCTTTCAGGATACCTTGCCCGGAGTTCCTTCTCCTGAGCCTCATAGTCTGTATTCCTCCGCCCGTCTGCCCCAAACATAACCCTAGGCCTCTCCAACAACTCCTGTATTTCCCCCTCTCTCTTCCTATCACTGCTTCTCTGTCGCTGAATCTCATCCACACCCCTACTCAGATTTTTCTCTTCTTGTGCAACCGCATCCTCGAATCGTCTTCTGATCACTGGGTCTTTCTGAAGTTCCTGGAACAAATCTGTATCGGTTGGCCAGAATGTCTTTCGTACGCTAGAGACGGCTAACTCAAAGAGGGTGAGGGCCACAAGAGTGAGGAATAGGACAGCCCACCAGAGGAGGTCGCGGCCGTGGTGTGAGACGAAAGCAGAGAGCATAGGGTACATGAGATAATCTTTGTTTGGCTTGAAGATTACGCTCAGAACTGCTGTCCAGAGCCACCATCCCGTTATAGTGATAAAGAAGCCTGCTATAGGTACGATTGTAAGGTTGTGGAACTCCAGAATAAGTAGTTTGATATTGATGAACATGATGGATGCCGTGAAACATAATTGGCCAATGCCAAGAACAGAATTGTCCTTGTTGAAGAGTGCTTTACCGTACAAGGTAAACATAACGAAGTAGATTATCATGGCTTCGCAAGTAGCCATAAAGGTCCAGCCAAAGTATTTGCGGAAGTTGAAAGCTTCGCCACGTTGGCCTTGGGTGTAGAGCTCGGGGACTGCTAGGAGGGTTGATGCAGCAAGATCTTGCTCGAACATACCGAGCAAGATAACAGCTAGAGAGGTGAAGAGTGTGTTGAAAACAGTCAGGGATGTGGATTCGAACAGCGAGGTGCCTGACCATCCACACCACAGCTCGTAGAGGGCGGAGACAATGTAGAACATGAATTCTTTCCAGAAGGTGCCAAGAATATATTTGCCAATGCGGATGTAGTTCCAGCGCCCATGGACTAGAAGGAGCTTTTGGAGGAAGCGAAATTGGGCGATCGAGTAGTCTGATATACGAGCTGCTTGGAGACCTTCTTTCCCGCTAATACCGATACCAACGTGTGCTTCTTGAATCATGGCAATATCGTTTGCTCCGTCGCCTATTGCTAAGGTCAAGGACTTGTTGACTTTTGTTCGGATTTTCTTAACAAGTGATGCCTATGTGTTCAATCAGTATTGGGTTCCAAAAACACTTCAGAGGAGGGGGTTAGAAGTTGCTGCACACCTTCTGGCTAGGACTGGCTCTACAACAGATTACCGAATCAGCTACAACAGCTAGATCGAAGAAAAGCGCAGACAATCCCTCGTCAGCATCAATTTCGCCCAAAGTATGTCCATCAACCACAACGACAGAATGAGGAATCGACCCTTTGCTAATTTCCGAAAGAGTTGAGGCCATGAGCTGCTCCACATCCCCTTTGGCGTGATCCAAAATCACAACCTCGGAATAGTTCTTGCAGAGCCGCGCTGAGTGAGCGATGTTGATAGCTGTCTCCCTCTTATCACCAGTTAACATCCAAATTTTTATGTTAGCTCGGCGCAGTTTGTCAATGGTTTCCGGGACACCGCTTTGGAGCTTGTCTTCAATTGCCGTAGCCCCTGCGAGATCAAAGTTCTGCTCGATGAGTTCTCCAGCATTCTCAATCATATTCTGACGGTCGATTAAACTGGTGGTTGCGTTGAGATATATCTTTTTCCAAGCAACATATTCTTGCTCATCCATAAACCGATACCCAAAAAGAAGAGTTCGTAGACCTTCTGATGCAAAATCGTCAATATGCTGAAAGCAGCGCTCAAAGACTGCGGAGTCATCCAAAACAAGGCCTTCATCAATGAGATCGTTATAGTACTCCTCCTGCAATGAAAAGCGAGATGAGGCATGTGATAACCTGCCAACTGCCATAGAGGGTCGGGGAGTAGTCATTGACTGTCGTGGAGTCTGATAGAGACTTAGATCTTCCGTCGCCATTTCCACATCAGTTTCTCGGCGTGTGAGCCAGGAGTCGAGTTCGTTACGGATAGAGTCCATTCTAGTGCTTGCCATACTTGGTCTACCGTGTCCAATACCTGCATCGTTGTTAGTAATATTTCACATTGCCTCAAATTTGCATGAGACGCAACTCTGCGAACCACAACTTACTCTTGCGACTCCTAGTCATGCTTGGTCTGGATATCGTGATACTGGGCCTGGACATTGCCATACTGGGTCTGCCAAAACTAGCCCTCGGGCTTGACTCACTCATTCTCCTCAAGGCTTCTTCCACTTCCATACTCTTTCTTTTGTCAGCCCTGCGATTGACCTCTCCCACCTTTTGCTGCGCCAAACCGGCAAGCTTTAGTCGTGGCAGGATGGCACTATCAGCCCCCTTGCAAAAAATGCAAATTTTTCCATTCGGGAATCTGACAATGATTGACATGCGTTTTCTCTTGCTTGAAAACTCAATCACATCCAGAATATCATACGTCTCGCGAGTGATTTCTGCTGAATCCTGCCCGTCACGCAGTGATAAAGTGATAGAGCGAGCCGCACGGTCGATGACTAGATAACCGCATTCTTGGGCTGCTCTAACCAAGGCCAATTCATCAGGAGACGCGGCTTGGAATTCAACGTCGCCATTTTCCTGCACTTCAGGGAGACAGGTATGGCACAGCGCCAAAGACAGCAAAAAGAATTTGGCTTTCTTGGTGAAAATACTATGAGGTTTGTATTGAAGATATTTGAGCATGTCTTCGGTACGTAGCTCTAGCTGAGCCTTTGCCGGTCTCGCTGAAGACTTCCAAATCGAGGTTGTACTTGTTCTGGGTAGAGTGCCAGGTGTGTTAAGGGTACCTGCTGTCATTTCTGTATCATTCCGCGTAATTTCTGGTCTGAGCTTTTTCGGCGTAGAGGGTTTTCTAGTAGCTTTGCCCTTCCCCTTAATTTGAACATTTTCTGCTTCTTGGTTTTGCTTTATTTTCTCATCCGCTTCTTTTTGCAGGTCCAAGTCGTGAAGCCATGCATATCCGGCCACACTAAGTTTCCGGAAGCGCATAATATTGTCAGTCAGCGTACCAGTCTTATCAGAGAATATGTAATCGACCTGACCCAGATTTTCGAGAATGGTGGTGGTGTTGCACACCATAGGTGTATCTGACACAGGATCGTACATATCGACATCCTTCAACAGGAAGAATAACCCAACCTTGATAATCTCTAAACTCACATACAATGAAAGCGGAATCATTGTATTGTAAAGAATAATAAAGGCAACAATTGTGTAACCGAACGAGATATGAGAACCTTCGAGATACCAAGAGTTGTTCTCCGTGCGATTTGTCCAGACCTGGTAAGCAATGGTACAGAATACAGAAAGAAGAATGACAAAAATGACAAGCATAACGACGATTTTGTTTGAGATTGATTGCATCGCTGGTTTCTTGATTCGAGGACTTCTGTTCCCATTCATGCGGATCTTGCACTCCTCTCCAGAGTTGATGACCATTCCCATAGCGCTAGTTGTGTTTCTGAGTGTGCTCCCTCTGAAAACAATTTCGTTTGTCGTCAGTGGTAAAGTCTCTCCCTCTACAGTGACTCTTCCATCAAAGTTGTACAAATCGAGGTTAGGGTCCTCAACTACAATCTTTGCACGACACGCGATCACATCTTCTACAGTAAAGCAGCGTTTTGCTAGCGGAACTGGTGCTTGTTTGGTCTTGAGGTTGGTCTCTCCATCGAGTGCCATCGTTTCAATGTACGCAATTCCGTTCACACCGGTAGCTTGCAACAACACGATGTCAGCTGGTATATCATCGTCCCTCTGTAACTTGATGATATCACCAACTTTAACCTCATGCCATTTCACTTTATTCCATGCATTTTTTTCCTGATCCGGAATTGTAGCATTTTCTTCGTCACTACTAGCCATTCCAGACCTTTCTTTTGTAGACATGAACCCTTTGAATTTTCCAGCCGGCTTCAACGATTCAGAGGCGATTGAAGAATCTCTTGCTGAGTGCTGACATCTCAAAACCAATATCTCCTTATTATTTTCCACCTGATCCAATTTATACCTTCTCATATCATCCCAGCCCTCTTTACCCATACTAATTGCAATAAATAACAATAGTGGTGCAATAGTTGTGTACGATCCTACGGGCGACAAGCCAGGAATCATTTGTAAAGTAGAGACCAGCAAGAAGTATGCATTTGCCAACTTCGAAAACTGGAACCACAGTTGCCGTGGCACGAAATCCCATACAGTATAGATATTCGAGCGAATTGTGTTTCCAATGTGTTCCTTTCCTGTTCTTTCATCGATGATTGGTGTTCGTCGTGAGGCATCGAGATCAACATGTCTCCCATCTTTCGATGGTGGCAATACCTTCTTCCCAAATATCGGTTTGTAGATTTTGTCCTTCCATATTCTATACATCTTCTTCCCCAATGCGTTCTCGCGTGTTCGTGTCCGTGCATAGATTCCATAGTTATGCACTCCAAAGACTCCTGCCGTTTTTCTTTCTTTAGCCTTTAAATACCCAAGGTCCGAATCCGAAGAGCTAGCTTTCAAGCGATTTGAGAAGATTCCCAGGTTAGCACTGGTAGGCGATCCCACCGTCTTGTCCTCCTGCGTCCCTTTTCCATTGCCAGCTTGTATCTCATCCGCGGAGGTTTCTTCGAGTTCAATCGGCACCTCCTCTATCCCAGTGCCACCAGTAATGTTCCTAGAGAATAGTGATCTTCTCAACGAATAACCTCTATCACGCGTTTTCGGAGCGAGGGCGGACGGCGAAGTAGGAGAGCGTGACGAAGAAGCATGTAGGGAGGGAGCAATTGGTGAAGTAGCATGCGGGCTCGTCGGACTCAGACTTTGCGAACCAAAACTATGCGGGCTTGACACACCACCAACCTTCCTCTGTGACAGTCCCGTCGGACTCACAACCTCTGCCGAGCTCTTCAATCCCACTTCCCCCTTCGTTGAATCCCCTGCCCCAATGCCAACCCCAATCGCGACCCCCGTATCCAATGTCAGAGTCGGCGTTGTCGGTCTCGAAAGTGCAGAAACATCTCCCCTAACCAAATCTTTTGAGAATCGGACTTTGTGATGCGGCTCCCTTTCCTTTTCGTTCTCTTTCGCGGCGTCGGTTGAAGGAGCCATATCTATACCGGGGACATTCTCTACCTCCTGAGCAGAAGAAGCCACAGGTGCGCCTGTATTCCCCGTAGTATCCGCCATCTGGTCGCGTTTGGAAGATGACATGTCCGCCTCTTCCCTAACAAATCCAAAACACGGTCACCTTCTCACAGGAATTAGAAGACCATCCTCCCCTCGATAGCGAATGCATCAGCCAGTCCAGAAAGCCAAATTGAAAGGAAACGCAAGCGAGTGAGCGAAGGTTTGAATGTGTAAGGAGTTATGAAGAGGAAATTCAGGCCGGCCCCACGATACGAAATTGTGGTGTTGTTGTGGAGTTCATCAGCTCGTGCCCAGTGCAGATCCTGGACGGCTGTCAACCTCTTCTCGGGTGAAAAAAGTATGCGGCTATAGGAACTGGAGAAGTTCACACCAATGCGTGATTTGATTGATCTCTGCAAAGACTTGAATCCATGGGGAATTTCGCCTCTAGACTTATTTATAAATGTGTATGGACGTGGTCCAAGACCGTTGTGGCAAGTAAGTGATTAGGTACTGTACTACTATAGTTACTGTACTGTACCATACGCCATTGAAGATTCCCCCCACGTGGCTATTTATTTTAAGCCAAGACACCCCCAAAGCCGTTGACCGCGAAATCTAGGCTCAATTTGTTAACCTATCTATCTGGTTTAATTATCACCTACCATTCTTTTCAGTATTAGTTAATTGTTTACTTCGGAATCGCGAGCTAATTGGTGCAGTAAAGAGGACAAATTCGGCGGTTGATTCACTTCAAACTTAAAATGAAATGCCAAGCAAGGTAGAGATTCACAAATTGTATTTTTTTCCAACTGAACTATTATATCCTCCTCAAGGCTCACATCATAATCCAGTGCAAGCCCCAACGGATCCTTCCCAATACCCCCTCCCCTCCAATGTCCCCAATGGTATCTCCCAACACAAACGTTTTCGCCTTCTCTTCTCTCTCCAAAACAAACTAGAAGCGTGGAAGAGGCATACAGAGATAGATGCACCACAAGATAAATAATAGACGCCAGCAAAACCCGTGACAGAAAAACCCGATCGCGCTGTGCCAGACAACCATGATCGAAGAGTAATAAGATCGTCATGCAAGTTTCGTGGCGTAAAAGACAAAGAGAAGAACGGCTAGGAAAATGGTTTTGCCGTGCTGATTAGACACGGTTGATATTAGTGCGTAGTCCGAAAAGGACAATATTGACAATCAAACAAAACAGATGAATTCACAAAAAGACCATCATGTGTGTATATACCGAAACAACCACGCAAACACCGGGAAACGCCTCGCACTCGCTGAATTCAACAGTGTCGCTTGCTATGTTCATCCACAGCATCCGCACGAACAGATCCATACCAAGACATGCCATTGGTTCAAGAATGGTTCTCAGGTGACATGCTTGAAGGGTTATCATCGAATGATACAAGTTGATTCATGTCCATATCCACCGCAGATTGCTCTGCATAAGCTGGAGAGTGTGGGTGCATGGGTAAGTTGAGTGTATGCTTGGAGTACATTTCATTGAGTCCGCTGCCATCCTCCGACATGTTGGAATGATGATCGTGTCCCATTGTATAAACATCCGCAGAGGCGCTTCGATGCATCATGGACAAAGGTGGGGATTGGTCAACAATTGCTGGATCTCCATGGCTACCATGGCTCATGAATGACAAAGGTGATACTGATGGCTGAATCATTCCAGGGTCAGCCATAGGGTTGGGCGAGAGGAATGGCACCGAGAATGGGGTGTTGCTGTAGGAGGTAGCGGGCAAAGCTGCGGAATCAGGCCCTTGCGAGAAAAAGGGGCTGGCACCAAAATCAGATGGAGATGCAGTTGTGGCCGCCGACATTGGATATTGTCTGTACTCCATGCCATAACTCGCAGACGTGTCAACTCGAAGATTTGGTCCCACAGGTCCAAGATTGTTTGGCTGCTGCGGAACTGGAGCAAATATATTTGGGTTATGCTGCGTTTGAGTCTCTCCTGGATGCTGGATGAGGAATGAGGGCATCTGGTGCTGGAACATGGAAAAGTCGACTGCCATAGGTACAGACCGACTTCTTTGTCTCCTATGTCCAGGTCCACGAGCTGAAGGATGCACACCAATACCCCATTGTGATTCTTGGAACATGCCAACATGGGCTTGCGAATTGTAGTTTGGCTGAGACGAGGGGCGGCCTGTCGGAGAGACGGGTGCAGAGACGGAGAGCTGTTGCTGCTGGTGGTTGTCGAATGGACTGTGTCGGGTCATAAATGAATCCAAAGACACCAACTTAGCCAATTGACCGCTGAGAACCTTGGGGTGGCCACCGAGATGATGGGTCATTATTGAAGACGCCTGCTGGTCTTCTGTGAAATCACCGCATTGAAAGAACCCGCCAGATCCAGACGAATCCATGAAGAAGTTTGGAGCTCGGTTGAGTTCCACCACCAATCCACCGGGTTTTCCCAATTCCATATCTCCTGGCTCCAGGTATATGTTCTTGATGTATGCAAATGGGTACTCAATCTTGTATCCTGCCTGGTCATTGTTGATGTAGTAGGTCATGCAGGCTTTATCGGGTGAGTAGAAGATAATGAGATCCATGGCATTTTGCCCAATTCTTCGCCACGATCCCACGCTCAGCGACCGACACGAAAGATGGTGGATGACTAGCAGATTTAGTATGCATGGCTAAAAGAGACCTTTTCAAGAGCTTTTACTCACCAACTTTGCCTTGGGCGCCATCTGCGCCCATCATCATGCTTCCACCATAAGGCATGAGCCCTCCTCGACCCAGAAAGTTGCCTCCAAGCGACTTTCCAGACTCCATGGCCTGTAGAGCTAGATACTGACGCATGGAATCGGGTATGGCGTCACAATCCTCTCCGGTCTCAATGCTCTTTTTCGCAATGAGCTTTATTTTGGCTCGTCTAGTGGCTCTGTTAGCTAAGGTCATAAATCACCCAAACGTATAGAAACCCACCTGTTCTGGAACCATATCTGTACAGAGCGTTCTGTCATGTTGATGTCCTCCGCTATGCGTTCTCTCACAGTCGCGGTAGGTGTAGGGTTTTTGTTGAATTCCATCTCTAGCGTTACCAATTGATCCTGCGTGGCGCGCTGTCTCTTTTGGTTCTTTTGTTGCTGCGTGAGCGTGCTCTTCCGGGGTGGTCTCCGGGAAGCGGAAGTGCTGCTTGCTGAATTGGAGGCAGTTGGAGATGGCGTGGATGACATCTTGATTGCCGCGTCTTCTTGCGAAATGTCGGACATCTTGGGCAGTGTTTATAGGGTCGTAAGTCTCCGAGAGGGTCCCAACAGAAATCCCGCCAATGCTCTGTCGTATTCTGCGGTCGTGCGAATCTTCTATCTAGGTCGTGTCTGTCGAAAGACGGTGGGAGTCGCAAATGCGAGTAGCGAGTCAAGTTCGGGACGATGAAGTGGTTGGTATATAGCTACAGGTCCAATGAATCCAATTGTGAAATGTAAAGTGTGAGTATAAGGGGGGTGTTCGCTGTATCTGGCAGGAAATGAGAAATGTATAGGCTTTTTGATGCTGAATGATGGTGTTTGATCCGAAGGATGATTGGAAAATGGGGTTGGGCTTCTCGAAGGAGCGTGGGTCAAGCAAGTTGATTCTGAAGTTAAAGGACTATAAAAGCCGAAGGAGTGAAATGGACCGAAAGGAGTGACGGTACCGTAGTGGCTATAAAAATAAAAAGAGAGGGGGGAAAAGAAGAGCGCGAGCACGAGATGGGCAGCGGCAGTGAGGTCGACGGAAGAGGCAAAGAGAGATCAAGAGGAGGACGAGGAGGAGGAGGCGGACCAGGAGAGAATAAGAAGCGTGGCTCGTGTGTGGTGAGTTTGGGTGAGACCAGTCAGGGCAAGCCCAAAGGGGAATAGCGTGCCAAGCTGGGGGGGATGGGAGGGGTGGTTTTACAGTACAGTAGTCGGGTAGGGATCGCGTTCGTTGGCGTTGGGTGTTGGGAA
>Ga0247734_1000268_pt1 | contig 46884 bp, 50 predicted proteins | sample UWRJL103311B2_FD_180933 | JGI IMG/M metagenome (GOLD analysis project Ga0247734, IMG submission 180933) | Plant litter microbial communities from Arlington Agricultural Research Station in Wisconsin, United States - UWRJ-L103-311B-2 | ecosystem: Environmental > Terrestrial > Plant litter >...
AATCTCCGAATAAGAACGGCTTTTTTTTACTCGTTCGTTGTCTCTTCCTCCTTGTTCAGCATAAAGCACAAAGAAACACCCAGCTTAGCCTTTTTCCACTTTTGACAAAGCTACGATAAAAGAAAACTAAATATCAAGACATGGCGACATTCATGAAGCTCCTGGCTGTTTGCTTCGCTGTCCTCGTCGTCCTCTCCGGAGTCGTGGTGGTAGACAGCAGCCCTACCGCCATTGGCACCTTCGGCAGTCGTGAAATCACCACATCGGAGCATGGCAATGTTGGAAATGGCCGAGTTGCTAGACCTACGGCTGCAGTTGGCTCTGATACCGCTGGTCTTCCCACCACCCTCGTTGATAGTATCGAAGTGGAAGTCTTGCTCAACCTCTCCATCTCCCGTGTCTCCGAATCTGCTCTTTCCAACACCACCAACACCACCTACATCACCGATGTTGTGAACCCTCGCTCCATGCCATCCCATGCGGTAAGTCTTCCCGCTCATTCTCCAGCCTGATACTTATACCGTAGCAGAAGTGGCCGCCTCTCTGCGGAATTCAAGGATATCCAAAGGGTAACCTAGACGAGTCCTACCGCGCTGCTGCTCAGCTCCGTGGATTCTTCGCTCAGGGCATCTCGTGCCGTGTTGATCCCCATGCTTGCGGTAAAGTGTACGTATTATCCTTTCCATCATTTCCGCCCCGATCCCACGGCCCCCAAAAACAGAGAGAGAGGAGAAAAGACTCTTCGGATAGAGAGAATTCATCTGTGTGTGTGTGTGCTGGAAAACCTTGAACTGATGGCTGACGGTTGCATATGTGTATAAACAGTGCTTGTATCGGCACCACCGAGGTCCAGCTGTGCAGCGAGGTCAACATCCAGATGTGGATCTCGTGCGCGACCATCGCCAACATGGTCGAGGATATCAATCGCCGCTGTGGCGAGGACGGCTACTGGCCGCCCTATGTCTCCACCGTCGTCGGCCAGGAGTTTGACGATCGCGGCTTCAACGTCGTGGTTCGCGAGAAGTACGACGCCAAATACTATAATTGCTAGGACCCACAGGAGTTACTTACCATGGGGCAAATTGGGGTTTTGCGTTTTGTTTTGTTGGGCATGGTGTTGCATGGCATAGCATAGCGCGCGTGATTCAGTTTTTGCGTGGGTTCTGCATGGGCGTTTGCAAGAATTTGGTTGGCGTTTTATGGGGTACCTTAGATGGTGTTGATTCTCTGCGTCTTTGAATTTTCAAAAGTTCAGAGACAAAGTGATTCTGTAAGTAGTCTTTGAACTAGCTTCTAAGATTAAGCAGAGAATAGATCCTTTTTCAACTAGTCTCTATTAGATGGTCAAACACCGCCGGTAGTTTTGCGTAGCACTTTTACCAGAAAGGTCTTCCTAAATTCCTTCAAAAGCTTGGAAATCTTCATTCCTTACTCTATCTAATATTTTCCTGTTTGGAGGCGGAGCTTACATGGAAATCACACGCCCTCCTCACTTGCTGCTGTCCGGTAACCTTCCACCCAGATGAGTTAAGTAATTTGTAGCAAAAACATATATCAAATAACGTGGAGCTTTTTGAGCTTAAGTAACACATTCAATATCCAGTTTTATAGTTCCAGATATATGAAAAGCTGGGCATTTTTGGTAACTGGATCCGGCGCAAGTGTACTGTAATTCGAAGTGATGATGTTGACCAATCACGTGATATATATAGCCCTGCTCACTAAATTGTGTACGCAGGTTGAATATCGAACTATAGATTTGCTTCTGGAAATAATATTGAAGCAACATGGCCCATGTACTAACCCAGCAGTCGACTGGAAATTGACAAACTCGGACACAGCACGTGATTCAATCGACAACGTTCTTGTCGGCAAAAGGCGCGAAAGTCTTTAAGACTCATTTTCAGACAACCACGGCACTACTTGTGCCTACTTCTGTTTGAGTAAACACTTGATGTGAGAGAAACAAGTCAACATCTTAGCATATACACTTTCCGAAGGAAGCATTTTCATTCTTTTTGGTGGGAAAACAATCAGCGAAAACGCCAGATGATACCAACATCTTTAGAGGCGAATGCCGAGGACAATGAGGCTGAGGTACGAAATGCACCATCCAATCCATGTTCTGTGCTATAATTACGGTCTAAACGACGATAGAATTGCTGCCAGACTCTTGGTTTACCTGAAATGTTAGAGAATGGGGCAACTCTTTGTGCGGATTGCATGATATCCAGACAGCTAATATTTTCTAGGTTCTGGGCACAAATCTCCGCATGAGTTGCATCCGAGTCATAGATGAAGTTCGCCAGTTTGAGTGAGTATGCCCACCATAAATATTGTTATGCTATGTCGTTCTAATACTATCGACCAAGAGAGCACATGACACAAAATTCGAACGTGATAGAGGGAAACATCGAGCTCGGCTTTTTCAAGTCGGAGTTGAATGCCGAATTGACTAGACTTAACAAGGTATGGCATTGCATCGCCCAAGAAAAAGGAGAGTTGGGCGGAAATTAGAGTGCTACACATAAATCCATATAGTTTGACATCAACACTAGATCCACCATCCAAGTTGGTTGCGTCAAAAGTAATTTGAAGAGTGTGCTGCAAGCGATTATCTGCCCCTTAATTTGACGTTATTTGAGTAGTCTAATGCCACGAAGTAGTTCCCACTAATTCATACTTTCTTAGCTTGCGAAACAAGACCCAACATTCCGGACCAATATCAACCAGCTTCGAGCCAGCAACCACGTGTTTGACGAGGCCGTCTGGTCCATTGCGAAGACGTGCCAGGGCTTGACTGCTATTAGAAAACTGAATATCAAGAAGCATCGCCAGGCTAAGCACGACTGCAACACTAACATAAACCGACAAGCAGAGTCCCATACCAGGACAGATATCATTGCCCAGAATGGGGCTGAGTGGGTCAAAGTTTGTATGGTCACAGCCAAGCGGATGTTGTGGGATTTAGTAAGTCATTCGAAAGACTCCATCTACACCTGGATAAACCTTTTGGGGAGATTGTCAGTGTCAATTTTACATCACAGACATCAAACATACCCTTGAAATCAATTCTGGCGACTCACCACGTGAATCAATCTCGAAAGAAATATTCCTGACCTGGTTATAATTCTGACTGCAAGCTTTCCAGACCAAATTGGGCTACGCCGGCTTCCAAGAAGAGGATAGCGATGAAGATAGTAAATCTGGAGAAGACAACGACCTTTCCTCTGCCAATGAGTTACTAGACTTGGTCCTTGTTAAACAAATAAAAGAGCTGATAGATATTTCACGGTCTAAAGTTGAATTTCGATCTCCAACTGTCCGTCTCGTGCTGCCAAGAATCGAAGAACGTCAGGCCCCAGAATATGTCACGAACGTGTTGAAGACGATCAGAAACTTGGGTAAGCTTTTCATTGTTGATTTCCTAAGCTTTCCCTACCGCTACATTCGGCCAGTGGCCGGGCGCTTGTGGAGATAGTCAGGATCAAGCCAATTTCTGTAGCGCCATGGTGTTTGTCACAGTGCAGATTGGCATCGAATCTTAGGGCTATTTTACATTTAGTATGAAGCTAGTTCTCTCAAATCCTCCATCTTCAGTTCTCTGACAATAACTGATGCATTTTTATAGGAGTCATTGTTCAGACTAAAGATGATCTTCCTGCTTCGCCCGCAATGACCAAGGAAATTGCTTTAAAGATGGGTCCGAACCAGTTCGGCACTTTCACAAATATTCTCAACATGGACTGTACGCTGCTCATATCGTTTTGTAGTGATATATCACATGGAGGTGTCGAGATACAGGACTGGTAGGTAATATTCTTTGGGCACTTCCTGCCCTAACCCTCCCTTTGAGTTTAAAGATTGCTTCATTCTGAAGTTATCATGTTTTGAAACCATTTTTGTCCTATGCTTATATCTTTTAGGCACAGCAGTTCGACGAAAAATCATATAAAGTGCGAGCTAGAAGAGCCGCTTCTTGCTGATAGAATATGGCGCGCTCTCGAGAATCACCCTCTAGTATGCACTCGGGAAGCATTTGAAAAGCTCAATGAAGTCGTAGCCATCATCGGAACCACCTCAGAAAAAAGAAGAGCAGTGTTGATGTTTGAGCCTGACGGACCAAACATGACACCAGAGCAGCGAATGAAAGAGCTGCAAGAACTATCTACTTATGATGTTCCTTCTTCATGGAAGCTTCCAATTGTGGTCAACGACGACGACCATACGACTGCGTTAAGGGTTTCACTGCCAGCCACGGTTTTTGACAAGGTTGAGGAGGACTTGAACGAGATGAGCGCGACAACGTGGTCAACTTTGTGTTACGGATGGAATGCTAGGATCACGACTCTGAGTTCGAACCGAGATGCGTTGAACAAGGTTCGACGCTCTATTGCGAAGCATCGCGGTGAAGATGATTCGATTATCGGGCCCGAGGTGTGGACGTTTGCTCCTGCAAGAAATCTGGTCGGGGACTTTTATGTTAAAGATCGGTCTCTCGTCCCTGATTCGTGGAAATCGAAGCCAAAGTAGGGTGGTATTTGGAGCAGTAATCAAAAAAAGAATAGAAACCAAATGTCATACTATAAATATGTGCGATTTTCCTTTCATGGTCATGTGGCCAGAACTACTCGTTCGAGCCCTTTTATCATATGTATCTGAAGTCAAAAACATGGCCTACCAGTATGGGGTCTAGGAGAAAAGAGAAAGAGGGACGACGGATGCGTTACCACGCCCAGAAAAGTTGGTATGCGATATCCGTTTCCCACATACCCCTAACAGCTAGCCAGCATTTATTTCTATTTTTCAACAGTTCTTACTCTACTGAAAGGACAGAAAATGTCTCTAGGAATCAAAGGTTTGGGACAAAGAGGACAGCTGGAGATCTGCGCATACGCAACATGGTCAGTCATATTTCAAGCAAGTCTTGGGGTTCCTTGCGTGCGCGTTAGTAACAAAGAGGTGGATCTAGCACCTGTAGGTTTCCGCTGATCCAAAGCCATTAAATCAAAATTCTGTGTCATGGCATGTAAAGAAACCTTTACATGTATCGCCTGTTTGATATTGAGAAACACTGATCCGTGTGCACACAAAGGTACAGTACATTTCTGACGTAGAGATTATTTGTTCGATCCTTTGAAGCGTTGGTTTTTGTCCAACGTCTCGCCATGTACCAGAGTCATCATTGCTATCCACCACCTCAATCATTGCAGCGCGCCAACCAGAGATGCTTTGATAGAGTTTCTCGGGATCTTAGAAAGTTGCCCCTGATTCAAGTGCGCTTGGGGGTCAATGGATGATTTATTCAGCCATAGAAGTTGCACGTCGTTCCTTGGTATCACTTTATGTAACCAGCCTATGTTCAAGAGTAAAACACAGGTAAAAAGAGACATTAGTGCGTTTCAATAAGATCGGATTATGATTGTCTCGTCACAACTCCTCTAAATAAGATTAGAGATCCGCCTTCTCACTAAAGAGACTTCAGAATGAAATGATGCAAATACAGCGCCATCTGAATAAAAGCACTGCAAGTTTCAGCGGTCCACTTTTTGTATTAAAGAACTCAAACACTGTGACTATAGATTGGTTTTGTTCCAGAACTCAGTAGCTGCAATCTGAGAAAAGAAATTCTAGAAAAGGAACACTCCTCCCCCCTTTTCAGGTTCTATCCAAACCACTTCCTCGAAAGCTGCTCGCAAACAGACTACAATTACAAAAGTCTAACCCGGAATCGTCTCCATTCTCGCATCACAAACCAAACACACCTTAAACTCCAACCGATTAGCCAAGCCTCATCTTCGGTCCACTTTCCCAAGAGTGATTATCTCACACTTGCTTCCACTCTACAACATGTCTCCGTGCTCCAACCAACTTTGCACATACAATAACACGTTCAATGTAAAAGTCTGTGAGCGTTGCGGAGCCAAGATGACCAGAATTGGTACTCTCCCACAACAACAATCAGCAGTTAACGACCCAACAATCGATATTGCAACAACCGACACTCCAGCAACCACTTGGTTTAGCACAATGGTGAATAAAGTGTCTTCCGCATTGGGCTCGTTGAAAAGAGCTATGCTACGGTTTCTTTTGGGTGGTGCTTGATAGAGTGGAACACAGGTTCCGCCTGTCGGCTTTGGGTATGGAAATCACGTTGATGGGGAATTAAGTTATGAACGTATGGTTTAGGAAAGCTGCACAGTTTGTATTTATCAGAATATCAATAGCAGCTACGATATCTCTGGACCTACCCAAAAACGAAAGAGGCAACTATCTCAATATGACTTCTTCTTATCTTACTCACAAAATGTGAGGCAGATTGTGTCCTAGGAAACTTCCTTTGCTAGGTTATAAAATCACCAAATCATCAAGGCTGCATGCGACATCGTCAATGTTGATGCTTTCCCCCTCTGCTGCCCGCCTCTCCCTCTTCTGTTTCTGTAATTGTTCCCACTCTTCGTCCTCGATGGTTTTATTCGCAAGGAATTTTTCAAAATTGTGGTCAATTGCTTTCGCTTCCTCTTGCCACTTCTTTTGCTCTGGGAAAGATTTCCTAACATGATGTAAAAGTCCTAAAGCATACTCATACTTCCAATCCTCTTTTGTTTGAAACCAGTAATCAACTCTTGTGAAATCCATCGGAGGGTACCATACTGGATAGAAACCGCTGACTTCAAAGTCAATAAGTCCTGAAAGACAAGCCTGGCCATCGCCTTTAGATTTGATAAACACATTGCCAGGAGTAAGATCGGCATGGAAAAATACGAACCTCTCAGTCTTTGGGTTATCCTTTATAGTATCCCAACATTTTTTCATAGCTTCGTCAAACTCTTTTATCGTATACTGCGGATAGACTCTTGGCGCACGACGCCATTGGGTTGGGTCTCGAGGGGGCATATCGAGGAATAAGACGAACCGATGTCCTCCACCAATCGAACGAAATGTTTCTGATGTTACTGTAGCCATGGTCGTTACTGTTGCCATGACTTCTTCTATAATTCGAAGCTTTTCGCTCTTTGAAAGGCGTGGCCAGGCTGTTTCAAGAGGCTCTCCTTCCATACGGCGTGTGATCAAGAAAGAGCGCTCCCAAGCCGGATCAACCCATCCATGTATAGCTTCTACAACTGGAACCTGTGGAAATGTTTGTCGAACCCAGTTAATGGTATCTATTTCCAGTGACATTCCTGGAGCCCAGGCTTTCGCCTTAACGAATACGTTCGGAGTTAGCTCCCAAAGGCTGGCAGTTTCGCTAGTATCATAGAACCGGCCTGTGTCAAAGTCGCCATCAGGTGGGGTTCTACGGGTTATCGGAGACTTACGGCGGTGAAGATAGTATTTCTTTCCCACATCCTCCCAAGTTGCGAGGGCGTCCTGCGGAGTATCTCCTGTATATTCTTCACAAAGCATGAATGTTCCCAGAGACCATACTCCCGGGTTTGTGCGGACAACAGATGTGCACATACGTGGAGTCTGAATATGTTGACTATACTGAAGTTAGCAAAATTTTCGTTATTGTATGATATAATAGAAACTTACTTGACATATTTTTTAGGAGGATCTTGTGTTGTCGTGTTACTCATTTTGGAAGAATGTTGAAGATGCGTTGCGAATGTATTGAAGAAGTGCTCGATGGTGATGAGCTGTAGTTTGATGTTTGTGATGGTAGTCCAAGTAGGTTTCTGGCTTCATTTAAATAGAATTAGGGTTTACGTATGTTGTTCACGTTCTTCCTCGTCTGAATTAAATACAGGAAACTTAAATCGAAGAGTCTTGGTAAGTACAACTTTATTTTAGCTGTTCTCTTTCTTCTTCTTATCTAACATAGGAAACGTATTATGAAGATTCTTTGTAAGGCCAACTTTAATTTAGCTGTTCTTCCTTCCTCTTGTTAACTAACATAAGAACGTATTGTAAGGATTCTTTGCAAGGTCGGATTTGTTTGGTTTATCTCTTTCTTCTCTTTCGTCAGTGCTGGAAAAGGATTCGAGTCTTTGTAAGGTCAGCGTCAGCGTCAGCTGTTAGATATCACCAAATTATTACAAGTATAAGTCTTGAACATAAAACTGTAAACCTAGTTTGTTTTAACCTACATCCCCCTAGTTATGCTTACTGGTAAATGGGTACCCAACCCATAGGTCGGGTTTTAGGAATATCAATGGAGCTCACTTGCGGGTACAGATTCCTCTTATTTACCTTATTATTGTTCTTATTATTCCTTACCGGCGGTCGATTGGCTTAAACGCTTAATATCCCACTATTACCCTTACTTCTCTTTCTTTATTCTACATCGGTATTCTACATCGGCCTGCTAGATAATCAGGTGACACCAAAAGCTTTTGTTTCCGGCCTGATCGGTCTGCTTGATAATTAGGTGACACCAAAACCATCACACCTACTAATTGGCGAAGACGCTGCAACAGCCCACAAACCCCTGCACACCGGTCCTTGGCGTGGCTGCCACGACAATCAAGCCTTCTCACTGAACACATCCTCCTCTCTGCCTCTGTCCATGCTTATCTAGATGTCGTTCCCCCCTTTTCCTCTCACCACCCCAGATGGCTGTTGCATAGCTGCACCCAATCTCACAGCTCTCGCCTCCCGCCTCCCATCGCTCCACCATGGCGGATAATGATAATGATAATGTAATCCGGGTGAGTTTTGCCATGCTTGACCGCCTACTTACTATGAGATGAGATCCCCTCCCTCCCCTTATATAGTCTACTCAACCCCTTCTATCACCGGCCTATTTCCTATTTCCTATTATCTACACATCTATCACTACCTTCTATCACTTCCCATTGCTCTGTTAATTGAATTGCTCTAGCCTCCTGGCAAGAAACGTCGCAAGGTGTGCAACTCCAACAATTCTACTGTAGGAAAGAAAAGGAAATCCGACGACAGTTATTCTTTTACTGGTTCTCAGAAAGATACTCTAGCTCAAGCAGCTCTTCTTCTACAACACTCAAGGCCAGCGTTGTCGGCTGCTCTCAACAAAATTGTATCGCAGCGGGCAAAGATGTCACCTAAATCTCCTTGTCAAGCTGGGCAGCGAGATTCAAGAACTGATGCTTCATCAGCAATGGTCAGAACTTCTCCTATGTTAGCGATGCCACAGCCTCCGAATTCCGTAAGATCTGGAGAAATGGACCCTTTCTTGCCCGAACACCAGTATCCCAATAATAACAACCCGCTAGTCGACTATAGCCGGTCAATGTTTGGGACTGGTTTCCTCCCAGAACAGATTGCCGAGTGCTTTGCAAGCTTTGTGCCAAATATATGTGATCCATTCGTGCCAGTAGATGACATGCAGCAAACAGGTATGCATTGGAGAATCCATTGCATTAATCCAATATGCTGACATCTGGGCAGTTGATACAGTGGCTGATTTCAACGGCATCCCTCCAATGAGTCAAGTAAATCAACAGGCAGCATTTCAAAGCGAATTCCAGTTTTGGGAAAATGAAACCGCCGTAAGTCATTACTTCGCCATTTAGAAGTTGATTCACAGCTGCTGAACTTAAGCAAAGTTGCCCAGCACATACGCGTGTGACGCCTTGTCAGAAACTTGGTTTCCTGAGCAGTTATATCCTGCTCTTCCAACTCAGCAAGTGCCAACAGAACAAGGGCCACATTCCGCAGATGCTACAATATTTGAGAACGAGCCTTTCCCCCAAGACTTGATAGATTTTAGCATCCCAGAGCCACCGCCTTTGCTCGATGTACCACCGCTTGAAGAACCGACTTCGAACGGTATCCAACCATCACCAAACCACGGTCCAAGAAAAACTCCAAAGGCTCGAGGTCCCTTTCGGAATGAACTTGACCGTCAGCAAACAGCTCAGACTCGAAAACTCACAGCTTGCATTCGATGTAGGATGCAGCGCATCAAAGTAACTTGCTTTCTGTGAGACCTACTTCGTGCTTATGCTAATTATCTTAGTGCGAACCAGACCCAAATGATCCACACGGCGTATGCTTGACATGCAAGCGTGTCTTGAGACCGAAGATGTCAAAACTTCCCTGTCTCCGGTATAAAATAACCGAAATTAGACTTTTTAAGGGCACCGGGCCACTTGCTACTGGATATGCATACAGTCGTAGATGGTCAGATGCCCAGATGCACAATGTTACGGAATGGGCGTCTCCCGAAATCAGGACAATCAAAGTCACTCAGGAGTACGGCAACGAACCCGGATTGACTTTCAGAGTTCGGAAGTTCATTCCAGTAGAAGGAGACGTCTTAAATCGGTGGTGGGCAGATGGAAGTGTGATTAAGTCAATTGACGTTCCCACTTACGCGATGGTTGATATGAAGGAAGCCTTACTAGAGTTCCAAAGATACATCATTAGCGCTGGACCAGAACATTTCAGTGGGACTCTTAAGGACTATGGCCGACTCGCTTGGTTCACGTATACCGAGGCTTTGAGTTTTGCAAATCTTGCCAAGGTAATCCCCTTCAAACAGAGCTATATTCTCCACTAATATACTCTGAAGACAGAGCTTGAGAGGAAGCTTCTTCGATCAATATTGCAACTTTGGGTGACCATTCGGAAATGCACAAAATCCCTACGACTCTGTGGCCAAGACACATTGGGTATGTCAAGTGATGTCTTCGATAAGTCAAGCCCTATGCATGGTAAAATTCCAACACCTCCGGTCTTTGACGCGCAGTTTGATGTCATCATATCACAGATGACTTTAATGCCCTTGCGAGCAAAGGTGCTTGATCTCTTGCAGCAGATAACACTTGCCCAAAAGCCTAGCAATTGGTTTTGTATTTACTTGTGCACCTTCATTCTCCTCCACAACTCATCCTTGTTGACGATTCACGATATCAGCTATGTTCATAAGTACGGATTAAAGGTCTACTTAATCTATCCATTCCACCGCGTCGTGGCTGACAGGTTACAGACACGCCACGCCAGATTAGAAATGGTACAAGAACTTCATTTTGGCGCAAATGTTCTGCTAGCGCACTTCCATTACTGCTGCAAAGGTTTCCGACCCTTCTCTCTGGATTGGAAAGCCGAAAAGACGACTTCCATGGCGGAACTGAATCCACAGCAAATTCAATTTGTTTATCAAACGGCCTGTTATGTTAAAGCTAATGGCAAGTTGCCTACTCAACTGGCATTCAACACCTTTGCTAACAAGCCAGAATTACGATTTAAACAGATTCTAGAGGACAAAGTGTACGGCGATGAGGACTATCTAGTTGCTCAACTTTACGAAGTAGACTGGAAGCCACGAACAGTTGTCTAGATCACCACTTGCCGCATCCCACCGATATCCCTTCAATATCATCCTTAATCTCTTCCTTCGAAACTCTCATTCAATAGTACGCTATCCATACAAGCCTAAGCACATCGTATCTTTAACCTTTCAATAGGCATGAACATTGAATCGAAGCTAAGTAAACCAGTCCCCGCATCCAAGGGCGCGAGGCCCGAGAAACTCGACATCAATGAACAGGAAATATGTCAACCTATGTCTTATATCACGTATGTTCTGAAAACCATTCTGAAAGACCTCCAGTCTCATGTTGTAAGAAAGCAGGCAGCTTTTGAAATAGAAAATGATGGGATGTTTATCGCTGACATGTAGCGCTGGGAATCGTTCACGAGCCGTCAATGATTGAAGACTTAGTTCCAGCCTTTGGATTAAGACCACAGCCCTCACGGAGTCTGTCACATGATCCATTGTGGTGAAAAGAAGCTTGTTGATTGCTGCCTCGATTGAAAGTCAAAGAAGTGGAAGTCAGAGTTCCTCCCGCAAACAATCTATAATCGAGACTAGGGATATGGGTGATAGGCTGAAACTACCGCTCTGCCTATCTTTTGGTCCATAGAGATGGGCAATATTGGCAAATGGGTTGATTTAAGCACGGCTATTTCCACATGGCAAATGGTAGAGCAAGCACCTTTTCCTCGGGTAAGGTTGTAGGAGAAGTTCAGGAGATGACGCCATTGAGGACGGAGGTTTGTCAACGATGTATTTATTGCAAGAAGATGAGGTTGAAGTGAAGCTACTAATGGAGTTTGATTCAGCACGTAAAATTTGCCATTGAATTTTGAATGTTTTCTTTACTATCTACTCTGAAACCTTTTCTTCTAACATAACACATCAAGTATTAGTGCAATCCAACAACAATCAACCGATTCGTCAATTTTCCACCATACGGATGTATAGCGATGCAGAGGGGCATCGCAGGAAAGCAGACTCAACCAAGTCCCAGCTAACAACAGCAGGAAAGATAACAATGAAATCCAGTCTTTCGCTCGCTCCTCTATGACACTTACAAGCATGAGTATAATCGCTGTTCTATAAGTTAGATGTTAGCATATTAAACGGTTTAGAAGGTGAGTGGAACCTACTAAAATATTCTCAGCTCGTCCTTTTTGTATGTTATAGATCACAAGCTAATAGTATATGACACTCACGTCCCCCAAGCTCCCTTCTATCAAAGTTATTGGAGATTATATTATATCTATAAAGATAGCTGCAATGAGCACTTAGACTTGTCCGAGCTGGAGTAGTTTATGCTTGCCGCAAGAAATAAGAAAGTGCATCTTCTGAGACTATACGGCTAGGATGATCCTGATGAAATTTCAGTCGTTTGATCTTGACTACCTGCTCAAGCAGCGCTATAGATTTCTTAACTTGCCCGTTCGCCCCGTATGCCATAGCAAGCTCATGCTGCGAGGCTAGCCGGTTAGGGTGATCCGCGGCATATGTTGTCTCGCGGATCTGGACTACTTGTTCAAGCAGCGTTATAGCTTCTATAACCTGCCCGTTCGCCTGGTATGCCATAGCAAGCACGTGCTGCGAGTTTAGCCGGTCAGGGTGATCCGCGGCCAGCGTCGTCTCGCGGATCTGGACAACTTGCTCAAGCAGCGCTACAGCTTCTATAACCTGCCCATTTAACTGATATGCGAAAGCAAGCACGTGCTGCGAGGCTAGCCGGTCAGGGTGATCCGCGGCCAGCGTTATCTCTCTGATCTGGACCACCTGTTCGAGCAGCGCCATGGCCTCTTTACTCTTCCCTAAATTTAACAAGCTTCTAGACTGAAGTTCATATAGCGGCAAGAATCTGTCTGATAACTGATCCGAAATCAGGCTGAGATGCGAAAAGACATCTTGTAGCAGACGGCCAAGTATTGAGTCTTGTCGCATCTGTAATATAGCCCAGCCACACTTGAGAATAATTGGGAGAATCGTGGCCTCGGATGCAAACGAGAATGCGTCCTTAACGTTTATACTTATATAAGATTGCACATGTGGTAAAAGACGTCTCTCTTGTGTCTGCCATAAGTGCTCATTCGACTGAGAGAATCCAAGGACACATCCAGAAGTGATCCAAGCTGCGCCTTGCTGTTTTATATTCTGGCGATCTTTGGCCCAAGCGTGAGTTAACAGGTGCATTGAGATACCAGGTGAGCCATCTAAGTCGTGCCGAGTGACTAGAGACAGTGATACGAGTAGGGAAGTGGCCTCTACAAGACGGTAAGAATCCCATTCGACATTTTCTGCTACCACGAAACTAGGTAAGCTCAAAACATGACTTTGAGATAAGTCGCCGATACTCTTAGTCCTTGCTACATCCGCGTCTAGGACCATTTTACAGCCGTTCCATGCATCCTGGAAGATCTGAAGAGGCAGAAAACCAGAGTCCAGCATCGACAGAATTTCTAGCAAGCAGAGAGCGTCCGTTGCAGCCTCGCTTTGGGACTGTTCCAGAACCTCTGCTGATGCTTCAAAGGTTGCATAAACATCGCGATATCTCGATCGCGCTTGCTTAGAGTGGTATTTCATGAGCCGCTCTCGCTGTCGTTGGAAGACCTGGAGGTATTCGTTTAATTGACAGTGGCCCTGTGCAATGTAGGCTCCAGCTTGGATAAGCGCAAGCGTATGCGACGCGAGAAGCTGCACAACTCGTTTGGCTTCAACTTCGTACAATAGCCACGACTCTCGCGAGATCTCGGCTGCCTTGAGCAACAATTCTTCTGAATCTCTATCTTGAAGACCCTCAAGTGCCTCGAATGCTTCTGGGCTGTACCGCTTGCACTCAGCGACGCGAGAAGTAATAAGAATTGAGCCGTGGTTACCGGATGGAAGATAGGTTTGATAGTCGTAATCAGGGTTGTCTGCATTATCGAGGATGAGAAGCCAGCTCTGTTGAGAGTTGGCGAGAACATAAAGAGCTTCGGAAACGGTCTCGACCGTGCGTCCGACAAGTTTTGCCATAGTAATGAAGTCACGCTCGGCCGTGGAAGAAGTGCTCACATCGACCCAGAATACTCCCCAAAATCTGTGATTCTTACTTAGCATTACAGAGTATCTTTGAGGATGACACATACTCTTCTTGCATGAAACTTGCAACTTGTAAACAAACCTCACTCTTTCCTTGTCCTCCAAGTCCTGTAATCACGAATCTCCTCTGTTTTGCAGGCTTGTAAGTAATGTCTATATGCAAAGCTTGCTGTATTCGAGCTAGTAGCTCAGCCCGTCCTGTGAACAGATTATTCACTGCGCGAGGCACCATCCAGTGTGTGTTGCCTGGCACAATGGTGGTAGGGTCTCAAGGAGGTGCGTTAGCTAATTTCTACACGACTCCCCTATATTACTTACTATTATGCTTATATCGTGAGTGGTTGCGAATTTTACCTTGGAGCCTGGCAAACGCTTTTGCTCTTCCTTCGCCATAATTAAGCGACATATGTACGTCGAAAATTCCTAGCAGACAATACGCCTCGTCTTCTTTACGTGTCGCTGTACGTTCTGTTGCCCATATCATCCACTGATCAACAGTGTATTCGACTAATGACTTTCCGCGGAACACTTCAATAGGAATGCCTGTTATCTTCTCAAGTGATGCTTCCTCTGATCCCTTATCACCTAGTCTTTCGCCTTCCCGAGAGAAAAACTCAACTGTAGCTGGAGCAATGAGCTCTTGAAGAGTCCAGGCTCGAGTAAACCATCTACTTTGTCGAAATTCTAAACCCCATACGGATCTGGAGATGGACTCGCCTGCACCGGGGCCACGGGTTGAAACATCGATAAGGTAGACATAGCATTTGACGGCATCCCGATACCAGGAAAACATAGAGTTAATAGCTTCGGAAAGCTCAGCGGGATTTGATTTGTCAATACAACATGTGTCTACCCAGAAGTACTGTAAACCATCTTTGGCGGCTTGCTTTCGGCAGAACTCGATCTTTCCATATCCAGCCTTCCTTAAGCCAGCACCCGTACTAAAGTCAGCGAAGGTAATCTCGTCATCATCACCTCCCCAGGTATGCGATAAGATGGCGTATCGCGGAATATTTTCAGTGAAGTTTTTGGTAAGGCTGAGTTCGCCAGAGCCTTTTATTTCTATGAGACGCATGATCTGTGTGAAACAAAATTTCTATTCAGATAGAAATATATGATTCTAGATGATTTATTTGCATATCAAAATACTGAGTAGATGAGTAACAGTGGGCATTCATATCTTTCAGATAGGATTTCAGCTGGTAAGGCTGGCGCTTCGACATTTCCCACGCGCGTGATCTTGAAAGACTGTACTACGCCAAACTTCTATAGATCCCTGTAACATTGTAAGTCACCAAAGCAAAGCCGGTACTCTGAGCCACTGTACTTTGAGTCTATTATGAAAGCTTCGTATGAGCGGCAGGTCAACACTCATGTTCCCGAGGAAGGGGACGGCCGATTCTATTAGCTCCGCACGAAGCCACTTTTAACTCTGCTCGGAGGATATTGGGGAAGCGGGGATTTCCGGCAAGATCTCGCGCAGCCACAAACGTCGCAGCCACACATTTAGCTGCCACAGATATATGACCACACCGCGACTAACCAGGAGCCTTGATCGCTTGATTAGGTATCTATTGCGTTATAAGTTTACAAGATGGAAAAAGCTTAATGGCAGTATTGCGAATCGACGGGTCTCTTGTAGTGTCAAAGGAGGGCCGTCTGTAAATTCAAGGGGGTGGCGACGACGCGGGGATAAATTTCAGAATTAATAGGTAAGGAGTATTTGGGAGACATTTTGAATACAACTGAGATAAAAATGAATAGAAATATTCATACGCTCACAGAATTTTAGTCGCTTGAACTTGAAGTAACTACGTTTTATCTCGTTACAAAATGTGTCTCGGCACGCAGGGATAGACGTTACTTGTTTTCCGTGTTATTTTCTTCATTTTTCCCTTGGGCGAATAAGTGCCACAACAGCTCTCAAAAAGGTTCAAGCGCTTTCTCAGTCCACTCCCAGAGTTCCTTAGCAAACTTCTCGCTCTTCGCAAGTTTATCTAATTGGCTATTGCTCAAAACACCAACTGGCCTATAGAAAGCACCATTCACCAGTTCGGATTTCTTGGCTCCTGCAGCTACCCAAAGTTGGCTCATCCTTCCACGTTGCTCCGTCATGAGAGAGACCCCCATCAAATAATTTACTCCATAAACAACAGACTTATTAAAACGGCCTAGACTGTGGACAAGATTTGTTTCCACCACACCTGGATGTACTGATATTGAGGTGATGCTTGGATATCGCCGGGCTAGTTCTGCCGCGTAAACTATATTGGCAAACTTACTCTGCCTAGATTACTGTTAGTAACTGGGAGGGGAAAATAATGAGATAAATTGCCATGATCACATACCCATACCGAGTCCACGCCCCAAAGAATGTATCTTGAGTGGTTCGAATAGTGGAAAAAGATACACCCTTTCCAGGGTGACCTTTCCAACCATCAGATGTCAAGCACACAATTCTAACATCAGAATTTGGAGATTTCGCAGTTTTGAGCATGACCGGCAATAGCTGTTGAATAAGCATAGCATGTCCTAGATGGTTGGTTGCAAACTGAATCTCATACCCGTCCTTGCTGAGTGCCGGGGGCGTAGCCATGATGCCGGCGTTACACATCAACAAATCCAATCGGCCATGAGTGAACTTGTTTGCGGACGCTTTCACGGAAGCTAAAGAGGCGAGATCCATTTCAATGAATGTGATAGAAACTTTCGGCTTGGTTGTTCTAATCTCCGCTACCAGAGCCTCGGCCGTCTTTGTGCTCCTGCCGCTGAAATAAATGTGTTCGGGGTCGTGATGTGCAAGTGCTTTCACTGAAGCAGCTCCAAGTCCTGCCGTTCCTTTGCAAGTGGTCAGCCATCTAAAGACTCATTTTTCAAAACTGCGGCTCTTACCTCCAGTTACAAAAATTATTTTTCCTGTTTGGGATGGTATATCTTTCTCCGGATTGAAATCCGTGAATCCTGATTGGGCAGGCATGGTTTGAAGAATTGGTCAATTGAGGTGGTCAAATTGAGGAGCGAAAAGTTGAAAAGCAGATGTAGAAAGAAGAAGTTTGAGCTCAGGGAAGTAATATAGAGAACAGAGGTAGGGCTTTACCTAGGTATTTATCAATTCACAAGGTTTTAAATGGGAAGTTAAAAATGGTTACTATCTCCTGGCCCCTATCCACTAAACGAGAATTAGCGAAGGCGAAGTCCTTAGCGCATAAGCATTATGCATAAGCGAGATTTTAGTGCATGCTGACCATCCTGTAAGGCGAATCAGGTATTCCTTTCGTCACCATCTATCTATAACCTCTACTTAACTCCACTTCGTATCTGGGATGTCCGGAAACTCACATCTTTCGTTCCATTCTCTGTCTCGTGTCTCGTGTCTCAAACAAAACATAATTATATCACAAGCCATAAGCAGAGTGCAGAAATAAACAGAGTGCAGAAAGCATACGTTTAGCGAAACCCACTTTAGATAACCCAGCCGATTTGAGATCACCGCCAAGATGGTGGTCAAGGAGATTCCAATTGCACCGATGAAGCAATTGCAGGAGGTAAATATGTTGTCTCAGGACCTTGGTTGCAAATATCTTCCGCTAAGCAGATTTACAGGCAGTTAGCGAACAAGATGATTGGACCGGCGTGACGAATTCAGCGACAAGGAGAAAGCTGCAGAATCGGCTGCATCAAAGAGCATGGCGTAAGTAATCTCCGAACAATTAGGATTTTTGTTGTAAATATCAAATGGATGAATGCCCGCGTCATTTTGTCTAGGAGCGCGAACTTTTTCCCTGTCAGTAGTATCGTAAATAAACAATCTTTACTATAATAGCTGGATATGATCATGAGCTCCGTGGAAGGTTACTAATGAATCTATAGGACGCCGGAAATCCACCCGGCTAATAGCAACAACTACTACGCACCAAGAGAAGGAGCAAGTTTGCCAGCAATATGGAAACCACCAGTTCACCTCGAACTATGATCCTCCACCATCAACAGACACTCAACTGCTTCTGCTACCAAAGAAACCTTACGTGTCGCCATATACAGCAGATCGAAACCCTATGAAACCCAATTCCCTGGCTGCTCCTTATCTTAACATACAACAGAAAAGGCGGAAACATGATAAACAGATCGCCCCGCTATTACAATACTATGACTCTGCAAATCAGAATCATTCCTCTCTGCCCGTTATCTTCCCTCTCGCACCCAATCATCATCTCATCACACTGGTGCAGTACAACGTCCTCCGCGCTACAGTCACGAACTTTGCCATCCTCAACATCCTCCACACCATACCCACCGAATGCTCCATCGCACTTAATTTAGGTCCTTCATATGATCCTCCAGAGACCATTCCACCCACTCTTTATCCCACTCCCACCCAACTCGCCATCCCACATGAACCGTGGATCGACATTTATCCATGTGCACAGATGCGAGACAATCTCATCTTGAACGAAGGAAATTATGACCCCGACGAGCTGTGTTTCGACACCGCTGGCGGGCTGTGGGAAGGTTTTGACTATGTCGAGGTTCGCGGTATGATGATTTGGGGAGAGCCGTGGAATGAGGACGGCTGGGAGGTTACGCAGGGCTTCGTAGATAAATGGGGATGGATACTGAAGGGTTGTGACAAAATGATTGAGATTAGCAATAGGTGGAGAGAGGGAAGGGGAGAGGAAAGACTGGTTGTCGAGGTCTAAGAAGGTGATAAGTATCACAGAAGGTGGATGCTTACCAGAGCTCTGCTTAGATAACCGTCTCTGCTTCTCTAAATCTGTTGTAGCAACGTGTGTTTTTGTGCCAAGTTGGCTCCTATCACCAATTTGCACAAGCAGATAACTCTCAATGCCGTTCGCTTCTTTTTTTTCTTTTGGGAAATATTCGTAGCTGCTCAACTGGGCAGAGCGGTAGCAATTGCGAAAGATCTAGCATAGGCCAGTGCCACCTTAATGGTGAATCACCAGTGATGTAAAAATATCTCTAGAAAGCCTGTACTTTTACACAAGTGCAATGGGAGTTGAGAGGAGAGCACCGCTTCCAATTCAAGTCCACTTGCGTTTCGATGATCTGAGCAAGACGAATGTCACCACACCACCTTCCATTTCGCATTACCACTTTGGCATCAAAAAGTTATGCAAAAAAGGATGTCGCTTTTCATTTCGCCAATATATCTACATTATCACTTTAAGGTAAGGGACGATATACTGGTGCTGTACAGAGTTATACTGATTATATCCCAAACAGGAAAAGCTATGTTGAATAGCACTTGTATGAAACCTCAACATCATCACGTCTAAAATCAACCTTCCAAAAATTCTTTTCTCACAAACACCTCATGTTCACTGTCATGTTCACTGGTTGAATAAAATTCCAGCCACCATTTAATTTTCGTCATGTTAATCTAGCAACCTATTTTCAACCAACATTTTCGTCCACCTACCCTGCAAGCCTCCTTTGTTTTTATGTCTCTACACACATTTGTACTTTAATCACACCTTAAGTATCACTCCAAATTATCACGATGCCACCTTACAGGCCAAGCTTCGACTACTACTCCGAGCTAGGAATCGCTTCTAGTGCCAGTCCAGAGGTTCTCAAGACCGCGTTTAGATGTCTAGCTCTTACGAATCATCCTGATAAAAACCCCGGAACTGATACAACGACGAAAATGAAGCGGATCAACGAGGCATATGATACACTCAAAGACTCCCAGAAAAGATCAGACTACGATTACTTTCGAAGCAGACCTGCACCGGACAAGCCGCACTCTGTCCGATCTAATCCAACCGACATGGGATGGCGGTCTTCAAGACAGCAAAATTGTTATAATTATTATGAGCCTTTCAGCGGATTTTATACATGTTCTTGTAGATTTGACGGGGAATGCCGTGAAAATCCTACCGCGGAGAAATACCCGTGCTTTGCCTGGGAGTCGGCATTTCGTCCTCAATATCCTTGGAAAGGAGCGGGTGAAGAGCCATCGCAGGAGGAAAGACTCAAGTGGCTCCGAAACGACCGCAAATCATGGGTGCAGAACTGGACATCATATCAAGAGGGGCCAGGGAAAGAGATCCAGGACTTGCAAACCAAACTCGATAACTTACATAAGGATCTCAAAGATATGGAATATATTTCTGATAAAGGACCTCTATTTCCAGGATGCCCAAGCTCCTATGCACAAGCGTGTAAGAATAAGCTGCACTTCAAGCAGTTGGAGATTCAGGAAGCGAAGAAAGAGCTTTGGATCAAATGGCAAGCGCTTCGTTATACTTGGAATGAATTTCAAAAGCGAAATGATCTTCAAAAACCGGTGATCGATGAGCTGAAAAAATCAGTCAGAGCCAGAGAAGATGGGGAGCAGGCTGCGCGTAAAGTAAAGGCTAGAGAGGTTATAGAGACAAAATTGAGTTGGGAGGAAGAGGATGATATATTGACATTCCGCCATTCCATTAATGAATACCTGAACAAACTCGTACAGAAATATGAGGAAAATATCCACGAATTAGAAAAGCATCGGCAAACGATACTGAAGGGACTGTCATGGAAGCAAAGAGAGCCTTTACTCCAGCGAGCAATTCGAGAGAAAGAGGTTCTCAAAGCAGAGGCTAAGGAAGATCTTAGGCGCTCACATACTCAATGGAAAGCAAGATCTGAGCGTGTCAGAAGCATCCGAAAGAAGAAAAGATGGGAGGCTTTCGAACGGGAATGGGTAGCAGTGGAGGAAAAGTATGAAAGAACGAGAAAGGAAGAGGATCGAGTTGATCAGGAATTGGATTCGGACATGAATTGGCTCCATGGCAGGCGTCCATATGATATGAGGGGTCGACGTAGGTAGAAACGAGAGCAATCTGTTTTTAAACCATGGAAACCCGTGAACCCGAGTACCTTGATGTTTCTCCTAGTATCTCTTCTCTGCGTGACAGTAGGATTCCTGACACTGGCACCGTTATGCTGTAATATACATCTCGAGATCAACGGATCCGCATGTACTGTATGGACTGTACAGTACACACTGACGTCTTTTTGACCGGCTCTCCTACACGAGTCCCATAGCCTCACCGGATCCTGACCGGGGAGTAGTAGATTTTACGGATGGGGACCTTATTTATTGGATAATCGTCTGTGTCGGTGATGGTGGTGGTGGTAGTGATAGCGATCCACACGGGGCCACATTTTGGTGGAGGAATGAACGTTACTCCCAATGCAATGCATAGACAGTCATTATGGAACAACTCATTCCATATAGAACCAGCCCTTTGCTATGAGAACATTCAGTTAGAGGATATTAAATCATTTTGTTCCGAAACAAAAAGTAGGGCAGAGGTGCCAATCTATAACCCATACTCCGTACTGAGATGATGCTAATCAGGCAACAGTCAGGCACCGAGAGGTTTCATACAGTAAGGTTACATAACGTGTGCGAAAGCTAGACCCCGCCCTCAACCACTTGCAACTCACGGCGACAACGCAAAGCAATGCAAAGCAACAGAACAGAACAGAACTGACAGCAACAAAACAAAACCCTTATGTGATATGGCCGATAGAACTGCAGCCTAACTAACGAATACAGCACACTAACAAGCTGACTTACTCACTGCCATTGTTAGTTTCAAGTACACCGGGGCGTTGCCGGACGAGTCACATAATCCTACGCATCCATCCTCCAAGCTGAACACGGGGAAGGAAACTGGCATTACAACTCCATTTACCCTCCTCTATTCCTGGCACCATAGATACACAATCGGACAAATACACAATTGGCCATGTCACAACTCTCTATCCTCTCGATAGCCATTACAAAAGAGCAGTTCGAAGCCGAAGGTAACGCAGAAGTCTATGGTACGGCAAACCCAAGTATCATGGAAAACCAAGTGTGGAAATGGATGATCTCTACCTTAGACTCCGCATGGTCCGCACGAATATCCTTCAACCCCAATAACGGATTCCCCAAAACCCCCGACTGGTGTTTCCAGCGTTTTGGGCAAACCGAAACCACCCTCCCAGATGGACGAGTTGTATATATAGCCGGTGAACACGAAGATGGCTACGATCCCGATTTCTTCATTTATAATGATGTTGTTGTTTTCGATAAGTCGCCACCAGAAAAGGAGGAAGACATTACGATCTATGGGTATCCAACCAGTGTGTTTCTGCCGACGGATAATCACACTGCGACATATGTTCCTGGATACGAATGCATATATATCATTGGTGGAATAGGATATATGAATAGTAGGCATCGAAAGGAGGTGGTGGTGCAGTGTCTCGATTTAGGCGACTTTAGTATCAGAGAAGTGAAGACGAAGGGCGAGAAACCCGGTGCATATCTCGCAAATCACGCAGCGCAGCTTTTACCGGCAGAGAACGGTGCGACGGGGAAGATACGAGTGACTTTGAGCCAAGAGGAGCCTGCAATCTCTGTGTCCGATTCCGAAGATGAGTTAGATCCGAATGGTGAGACAGATGGCCTGAACCCTGATGAAGATGGGGATGGACTAAAAGAAGAAGCACTGATGGAAGTCAATATAAGAGATGGTGAGACTGCACCGGATGAAGATGGAACCATAGAAGAAGAGGAAAACTCTGGCGATGAGTATGAAGAAACACCCCCCGAGCCAGAGATCGCTCCCAGACTTCCATCCCCAAAAGTGTATAATTTGGATCTTGATACACTTACTTGGACATGCGATGATGCAAAATGAATATTGACGATAGAGAACGATATTGAGATACCCCTTGCGAAGCGTATTTAGATTCAGCATCAGGTAGTTTCTTCCAGATTTCTCTCTGCTTTGGAATTATTTAATAACTAGATAGCTGTCTCACACTACAATAGAATATGCAAATGAACTTCATTACCGACCACACTTATCCTTCCTAATACTCATATTAACTTCGGGTGCCCAGAGTTCAATTGCATTACTTCATTACATATATCAATGTCCCTATCTATAGAGATTTATCCAACAAAACTTTCCTCATTTCCAATCCTAAACTCCAAAGACCCTCAAGAAGTTCGCATCTCACAACCACTGATAAACCTTAACACTATTCACTACCCAATAAGCATTCTCAAACGCTCCTGGGTTCGCGGCCACATAATCCACACATCTCGGCCACCTCGCGGGATTATCCTTATAACAACTCGTCTGACGCCAGAAATAATCTTGGCCGGCATAGTTTCCACAAAACGTGATATCGAACACGATGTTATGGTTTCTAAAGTGGTCGTCGATGTTGCACGAGCCGCCGGCAGTGGTGAAGTGTGGCAGTCCCCAGGTCGAGGGATCTGGCTGGCCGCTCTGGAGATTTGGGGGAACTTGAGAGGGTGAGAAGTTCCAGATTTTTATGGAAGATGATGTCCATTCCATCGCGATGGTGCCGCCATTGTTGGCGTTGAATGTGGAACCGTAGGGGCCTGGGGCTGTTGCTGCACAGCCTTTGAGGTTAAGTCAAGTCAGCCGTTTTTATCTCTCTTCTTCCCCTTCTTCTTCTTCTTCAGAGGGTTTCGTGGGAAGAGTTTACCTTGGCTTGTACTCTGTGTTGTCCCGTATGGTCCCGTTGTTGCTAGATCGTCACAGTTGTACGAGTATACATTGCCTGTCATTCTGGTCGCACCTTGGTTTCCAGCAAGCGTACATCCAGGACTAGTATGCAGGACATTCAGACCTACGCAATATCTCAGCATTTGTCTCTTCCTCAACAACTTTGAAGCTCTCATCCGCTACCATCCATGCCAAGGAGGGTGAAAATAAGAAGCATACTTTGAGTATTTTCATTGATATTCTCATACATATCAATCTCCCCCCATCTCGGATACTGATCACTCGAAAATGTCCAAAACGCAGGCCAGATCCCACAAGATTGCTGTGGAACATGTGCAAGATCCGCAACAAACAATCCATGCGTGTAACTCTTTTTTGACTCAAGTCTAACGCTCGCTCTCCCACGATTTGTACCTGTTTGAGTGGTTGAGAGGACGTTTTTGCTGTCAACGCCGATAGAGATGCGGTTCTGGGAGGGATTGTAGTTGATAAGTCCACGAGAACCAGCAGCAGCTTGCGAGAGGTAATCCACAAAGCCGCCGGTTGGGTCATTTTCCTATAATCTTATTAGGATCTATGTCATTACGGATATGAAAGAGGATTGGGGATGTACGGTTCTGAAGTCCCACTTATCGAAAAAACTGGCACCAGAGTAATTGTCTGAGGGATCAAGGACATAGACTGCAATGACCGAATTCAGGATAGCGAGAGTTAGAAGGGTGAGCTTCATGGTTGTGATGGCTAAGTTGCGGTGGCTTGATAGTTTGTAAGATTCAGTTTAAATAAACAAATAACTGGTGAAGGAGCCTCGATCAAAGGCAAAGTGTTATGCGAACTGTATGTGCGTTTATATGAAACCCTTTTCTTAAAATCTTGGGCACCCAGGTACAGACGTATGGCTATCATCTGCTCGTCTCGATTCCAGTGTGATCAAGTGCGCTGTTTGCCAAACCCGATAAATCGATAAGTCGGATTCCACAACAATCCGGTTTTTGTACTTTTATACTCTCCCATGATTTAGTTGCAAGATAAAAGTTTTGCACTTAAGCTCATCGATTTGTTGTCATGCCATGAGCTGATGCTACTATATATGCCGGCTTCTCGCATGCAGGTTCAAATTTAAATGAATACCGGGATGGATCCCAATCACATATTGGCCGTAAATAGGCAAAATGCAGGCTTTCCAATCCCAATATACAACACGCGGCGATGAAACACATGTACAACTTCTGAGTAACGAAAGTTTGCTATTGACCAAAACTTGTAACTCTGAGAACCAATTGTTCCTGCATCATCACATATATTGTAAGTATATATGGATCACGTGATCAGATACTTGGCTTCAAATCTACTTCTTACTATTCTGAAGTAGATAAGATTGTTCTTTGCGAGCTGTTATTTGTAAAGTTTGTAATTCCTAGCCTCTAGCTAGTATCTAGATTCTTAACAGAATGTTATAATCTAACGCTTGGCATCGCTCGGCGAAAGAGCTCTACCTCGTAGGCAACTCTGAAACATAGACTGACCACCTAGGCACCTACTCTGTCATAACACACTACACAAAGTCTGCGTCTTGATATGTCCTCTAGGATTAAAGTTCAAGTCTGAGATTCCATTGGCTAATATGTACAACACAAACCATGACCAGTGTACCCCTAGTCGTTAACCATGGTCCCGACTGTACCCGTACCCATATCTCGCAATGATGCTGTCCACAGGCCAAATGATCTATGCCAAACTTGCGAAAGAGTATTGCAATCGATTGGCAAGACCGCAAGTCATGGAGAAAGTTCCAATGTAGCTAGCACAAGGGATCTTCTGGAAACATCAGCAGACGAGGGATGTCCGCTCTGTCTCCTATTTTGGAACTCGCTGGCACCACCGAAGCAGAAACTCATGAGAGCCCACTACCAAGATTGCATCGCTGATCCAATTACATATGGGAGATTTAAAACTACTTATGTTCTGGGTTCTTTAGAGGATGGAAAACAAGACTCGTTTCAGTTGTTTTTGTCTAATGAGTTGAGGGGAGGATCGAATGAAGATAAGCAGATTTGGTCAGAGATTACATTTTCTTCCAGTATGTTTCCCAATGGGCATTCAAGATAAACGTGAATCTAAGTTCGTCCAGAGATTCGTGAGCTCGTTACTTTGGAAGCAAACACTAGATCACGAACAACGTGGGAACATGTCTCGGGTTGGTTCAAGAAGTGTGTTAGCGACCACCCTCGATGCAGCACCAAATCAGCCGCATTTAAACCTAACCGACTTGTTGAGGTAGATTTACATGGCAACCTCTGATATTCAAAGTGTTCAAGTTCTAACTTTATATGCACTTACAGATTAAAACGAATGAAGATGGGGGAAATCACGTTCGACTAGTGATGAAAAGCGAGTTGACAGAATCAGCTCCGTATGTTGCCTTAAGCCATTGTTGGGGCAAATCTCCACCAGTGAAGCTACTGAAAACCAATCTGGCATCTCGAATCAAATGCATATGCCTAGAAGACTTGCCGAAAACCTTCCAGGATGCTATCTTTGTCACGAAGAAAATGGGGATCAACTATATATGGATAGACTCGCTGTGTATAATTCAAGACTCGCCTGAAGATTGGGAACAAGAAGCGGCTTGTATGGGCCAGATTTATGCAAACTGCACATGCAATATAGCTGCGACGGCCGCCTCAGATGGATCAGGAGGACTGTTTTTTGACCGAGATACTCGACTCGTGAGTCCTGTTGAAGTTGAAATTGGCTACACCGCCCAGGGCATAGCACGGAAGTACCATGTCACAGATGAGTCAATCTGTTATGGTGAATTAACAACATACGGCGAGGTCTGGGGCTTAAATACCGCTCCACTAACCAGCCGAGCATGGGTCTGTCAAGAGAGACTAAGTTCTCCGCGAACTTTACATTTTGGTTTAAATCAGGTATTTTGGGAATGCAGAGAATTCTCGGCGTGCGAAACATTTCCAGATGGCGACCCGAATGAGCCTTGGATGCTTGCTGCCAAAAGACCGCTATCTGACCTCAGAAACCCGCAGCCGAGTGGTTATGACAATGTAGTAGAACATTTCGATGCATGGCGTAACATCATCGAATTCTATACTTGTGCTTCTCTCACGTTTGAAAGTGATAAACTAGTTGCCATCTCCGGGTTGGCAGCTGAAATTCAGGACATTGTGAGGGTTGAGTATTTCGCTGGGATTTGGAACCGTGAAATCCCCCTTCAGCTGCTATGGAAAACATTTCCAAACGGATGGGGTCATCGACACGAAGGATATATTGCCCCAACATGGTCCTGGGCAAGTGTTTCTGGGGGATGCGAAGTTGAACCCTACCATCATGGTTATGAGTATAAAGTTGATATTGTGGATATCAGTGTTACGACTCATGGGAGCAGTCTTCTCGGCCAAGTGAAGGATGGCTACCTTCGAATCCGTGGTAGGCTTTTTCAAGCCAATATTGGTCCACCGTTAAAAAAAACTAAATTTCCGGTACCCTACCTGCTTATTGATGGAACTTTGAGTACTGATCAAAGTTTCAAAGCTTCAGACGAGAAAATTGAACTCTTCTCTGATGTATTTCTTGCGGAAGATGGAACTGAAATATCAGGGCTGAAGCTGATTCTCCTTCCAATACTAGAGATCGAGAACAACATGGAGCTTGGACTAGTGCTAGAAAAAGAAGACACATTAGACAGTGTTCTGAGGTATACTCGCTGGGGTTGGTTTCGAGCTCTTGAGCCTCGGGTAGCAAGCACCGCTACGAAGTATTGCAAACTGTTTGATGAACATTTATTCAAGGAAAGCGGGGTGCAGCAGGTCATGGATGAGAAGGGAACCATCAAATATGAGATTACGATAATATGATTCCAACAGTCAAACTGGGAAATATAACTTAGGATGCCATCTGTGCACCCCGAAGCTTTCCGAGCGTATACGCAAATTCTACCCAATTCGGCTAGCGCGATATGCCTCTAGGTGTATCTTTTCAATATATAAGATGCATATGCTCTCGAAAGAAAACTAAATTCAAGCGACCTTTTCTGTTACTCTCTATCACATCTTAAGTCTACTATAAATCATCAACAAAACCCAAAATGTTACTACGACGCCTAGCAACCAAACCACTACCACTCGTGAAGTATCAACTCGACCACCGAGCATCATCACTCATTTCTCAACGCCTTTCTCAAAACCCACGAGTGATGAGCACCGGTGCCTCTCCCAAGCCAGCCAATTCACAAAATCAGAACCCAGAAATCCCCACTGCCAAATTCTCTGAATTAGGTGCGAGTAGGACCGTTAAAATCGTGGTGATTATTGCCTTGACGATTGGTGGAACTATGGAGACAATATTTTGGACGAAAGTTATTTGGGAGAAATACTTTGGGGGAGCAGAGGGGAAGGAGGAAGGTGAGGGTATTTAATAAAGTATTTAGGATGAGGTTTAGAGGGGAGTTCTGGGCTTGGAGTTCGGTTTGGGGTTTAGTTGTAAGAATGGTAACCTTGACGATGGGATCGAAGGGAGAACCTGAATGGGGGAATATTTGCCGCTCATACTTTTAAAAGTTCAACTCAAGATACGACGAGAAAACTGTCCATAAACACAATAAACCAACATCACTCATCTCACAGCATTTTGACTTCTAAACCTCTCTCCAGAGAAACCAATATGCACGTGATCTCAAGGGTGAAGGTTAATCGTAGTTCACCGCTCTGGTGGCAGAATAGACAGCAAAATAAATTTATTTTCCGCCATGTGGAGAATACCCGACAAGAATTAAGAGATCTCTTCAGTCAATTCTCCATTTCTCGTCTTCTGATCACCAGACTCAGATTTCTTCCACAATGGCCTCCGATGAAATAGTATGGCAGGTTATCAACCAGCAATTCTGCTCTTTCAAATTAAAGTAAGGCTGTTCAACACCCCTCCTACCTAAAATTCTGACCAAAGACACAGAACCACCAAAGAAAAGAATTTCTGCAGAAACGAATACAACGTGACCGGTCTTTGCAATCGTCAATCATGTCCCCTAGCGAACTCCCGCTATGCCACCGTCCGCGCTCACCCAGGCTCTGGAACCCTCTATCTTTACATGAAGACCATCGAGCGTGCGCACACCCCCTCCAAATTGTGGGAGCGCATCAAGCTATCGCAAAACTACGCTAAGGCCCTCGAACAAGTCGATGAGCGATTGATTTACTGGCCGAACTTCCTGATTCATAAGTGCAAGCAGAGATTGACACGGTTGACACAAGTAGCAATTCGCATGCGGAGATTGGCAAGGGAAGAAGAGAGGTTGGGAGAGAAGCTGGTACCTAAGTTGGCGCCGAAGGTGAGAAGAAGAGAAGAGACCAGAGAGAGAAAAGCGGAGGCTGCAGCAAAGGTCGAGAGGGCTATTGAGAGGGAATTGATTGAGCGGTTGAGAACTGGCGCTTATGGAGACCAACCATTGAATGTCAGTGAGTCCATCTGGAAGAAGGTGCTTAAGGGTCTTGAGAGGGGTGGGGAAGGAACGCGAGACGAGGACATGGATGAGGGCATTGAGGAGGATGAGGACGAGGATGAGGTCGAGTTTGAGGATGAGGAGGGTGTTGGTGAGGTTGAGTATGTCAGTGATTTGGGCGAGGACGAGGAGGACCTTGGTGATTTGGAAGATTGGCTAGGAAGTGAGGCCGAGGATGCCACAGATGCGTCAGAAGAGGATAGCGACAGTGACAGCAGCGAAGGTAAGGCAAAAGACAGTGCCGGCGCAAAGAGAAAGAGAGGCCCAGTTGCGAAGAAGCCTAGCAAATTCGCTAGAATGGAAGTCGAGTATGAGGAGGAAGTTGAAACGACTCCAGCACAGAAGAATTAGGCAATCTAGAAAATATCGCGAAGCTTGGAGTTCTGGAGTAAAATAGGGACATGACAAAAGCAGTATGATACCTGCAACTCTTTTAGCTAGTTCATGTTTACAAAATGTATTTCGTTGTATTGGCGATCCTATTTGATTCACTTGTCTCTACATCTACAATGCCATCTTTTAAGTGCTCAAAAAGCGCTTGTATTTTATATGAAGAAAGCAGATGTCATTGGAGAAAGTGATAGGCGCACGCTCAACCAAGTGAACCTCGAAACAACATGCACAAGTTACCAGCGACCGCACTTACTCCTTTTTATTTCTGCATGTCCCTGATAATTAATGAGAAAATGTCTCATTGACTTTCTGTATGCTTAGCGCGAGAGCCGTCTCCTCGGTTCTGTAAACTTAGCTCTTATCGCGTTAAGCAGATAATGCAGGGATATTTTCGCCTGACGATTGTGGAGGGGTCAGACATCATTGAAACATGTTCTGGCCATCACTCCCATCACCAATATCACCTCTAAACCAACCTCACCTCACCTCACCTCACTCTACGTCCCTGAAACTCCCAATATCCACCTCTTCCTTCATCAAAATCTTGTCGCGAAGGCCTGCGGCGTACTTACCAAATCATAAGCAATACACTGGCAATCGCCCTTCACCGTGATTACTCCCCTGGAGCGAACTCAACCTTCATTTGCTACTATTCGATACTCCAAACCTCGAATCCTGTGCAAAAGTCTCACCAATACAAGCAGATTTAGCAACAGCTACGAATCGTTAACTGTTACCTATCATGTGGAGCGTCGTCAGAACTACTTACAACAACGCGGTCAAGGGAGAAGCCGATGGTGACATCCCCGAAGACACAATTGTCTCTCGTAATCTGCGAGCCTACTATTCCGACCCAAAACTTAGCAAGAAATACCCGCACTGGCCTGAGTGGATGCCTGGACCTAGGCCAGCGAATCTACCTGCACCAGCACAAGTCTCTAATGTTGGATCTTCATCTGGGCGTTCGGGTTATGGCAATCTGCAACAAGCGGGAGGCGATTCGTATTCGCAGCAGGATTCAGATGGAATGAATAGAGCGGGCCACCAACCGCCTCCAACCCAAAAGAATGATGTATTCAAAGGGCTTTGGGATAAGCCGTCGCGGACACCCGTAAATGCGGCCACAAGTGGTGGAAGTAATGTGCTGAGAAACCCGCTGGAGAAAAAGACCCAGCGACCACCACAGCCAAAACCTGAGCCAAGACCAATACCTAGTCAGCGGGACTATAGTCAACAGGGCCGCGAACAGTCATATTCCGCCTCGATGAATCAGGACTCATACAAATACAATGACTCAAGAGCAGGTACAGGTGGCTATGAAAGCAACGGGAGGTCGACGAATGGATACGGGAATGGAAATATTCGCGGAGCGAGAGAGCCACCCAACATGACTGCGAATGCACCGTGGAGCTCGGGAGTTACAAAAGGCAGCAATGGAGGATATAGCGAACCTAGTGGCTATGAACAATCTTCATCTCGCTCCACTCCCAATTCTTTAAGGACCGGGCGGGGACTGCCAGGTGGATTGCCGATCAACCCGAGGGGAAACAGATAATACCGGGAATGAAAAGAAGGGGTAGCTGTGGATAGAATATGGGAGCAACCAAGAAGTTTGAATTATTGCATAGTGGGTGGAGTATGGAGTTATTGTATTGCAAGCGAGCTGTCGTTATACATATCGTACGCGGGATCGAAACGGTTATAGTGTTTCTAGACTGATCATGCATCCTCGGTCTAATGTTCCAAAATAACGAACCATTTGTGGGATTTGTATAAGACTATCCTGTAAATTAGTTCGTGCTTCTGTTTCAGATACACTCTTTAAGTACAGAATATTTGACGCATAAGGAACAAAAACTTGTATGTTTCTTCATCGATACCAAAATGGCTTGGTAGGTTTGTCCAGCCAGATAACTCCTCGATAGCAGCAACAACTTGAGGGTCATCTTGATTAAGCCTTTTGCCTCTCGTTTCTATAAACTGTCTCATATATGCCCTAGCGTCATCGGGTTTGCAGTCCTTAACCAGAAACTTCGCCAGTCTGTACATGGTATTTTCAATTACTTCAGCAGGAAGTACATCTTTTCCGTGACCAAGGACCGACTTGAGTACTCGGACAGCTGCTCTAGGGGCAACTTTAGATGTTTCCTTCTTCTCCAAAACCGCAACGTACTCCAACTTGGTCTTGAGTGTGAGAATATTGCCGTGTCCATATGCATTCTGGCAAATTGTTATCGCGAGTTCCATAAAATCCTGAGCCTCCGAGAGATTTGCGTCTTTTAAGTGTAACTGTGCGGCTTGGCCCATTGTCCTCAATAGACGAGGATGCCTTTCCCCCATACCGATTTCCTCCTTAAATACCGCCTCGTATAGCTCTTCAGCCTTCCCATGGTTGCCTTGATCAAAATAGCAGTGAACCAAATCTAGTTTAAATCCCTGGAGAATGATTGAGGTTGCGGGCAATTCCAAACACAGTCCTTCTAAAACTTGATCAAACAGTGTCTGGGATTCATCCAGGCGCCCCTGGTCAAGATAACAGGAAGCCAAGTTAGCCTTCGCAAGAAGAAGGTCAACATGGCTCCTCTCACCACGTTTAGTATGTTCTGCGATGAGGGCATGCCATGCCTCTTCTGCTTCGGAGTGCCAGCCAACTGCTTTATATGTCAAAGCTAACTGGGTAGAGAACTTCGATAAAGTATCATCTGAAAGATACAAAGTCTGGTCGCTCCGTTCTAACCTGTCTAAAGCCTCGAGCTGAAGATTTAGGGCCTCTTCGCTACGGTCCTGGAAAAGGTAGACTGAAGATAGATCACACATCAAAGAAATTGTCGTATCATCTTCTGGGTCAAAGATATTATTTGCTGACACCAAAGCAACATCCAAGAAGGGTTCTGCCAGCCAGAACTGGTAGTCAGACCAGTAATATTCCGCGATCTTTTGTCGTAGTTGGACCTCCATCCTAACTTCTGAGGCTTTCAATTTTTTTATCATTATTGTGTGGGGGACAATACTGGCCGCATGGCGGTTGTCGGGAGTCAATTCTTCTGATGATAGGTTATGATGCTCTATACATGCAACGTGATTGAGCACCGTGAAAGCGTGTGGCAGATAAGGACCATAGAGGGCTGGATCTCCTAAAAACACTACGCTTACCAAGTGCTGGAGAACTGAAATAACATGATAATGGTATTCGTCATTTTCTTGCAACCATATTTGCATTGAAATTTGCACCAAAGCATGCATCGTCCAGCAGGTGCCCGAGAATCCAATCCCAGAACATTTGGTAATCATAGAAAAACCCTCCAGGACTCCAACTGCTTCAAGAATCTCGATCTCAGTGACATCTGCGGTCTTAGAGTTGTTCAATTTATTGATCACATTTCGAGGTACTGGCAATAATTCAGCCGGTATAAAATGACGGTCAACGAGGCTCATGAGTCCAAGGAGGTTGGCTGCCAGTGGTTGTTTCCTTTTTATCTGATTGAATGAAATCATCCATGTTGCTGCTACTGACCTGGGAAGTACCTGACCAGCATGACCTCCAGAGACTCCGCTGAGAAGCCTTATACGACTAGAGTCGCTTTTTCGAAATAGGTCCATATACTGGTTTACTGAAATCCCGACCTTTTCGATATATGATAGAGCATGAGCGAGCGCAAGAGGTAAGCCTTCGAGAGCCAATATTAAGTCATCGATTCCACCATCCTCGTACTGGCAAGCTTGCAGGGAGTTTTCAACAAGCAGTTGGCATTCATGGGTGGACAGTTGATCAACTTGGACCCGCGAATTCGGGCCTGCTAGATCGATGCAGGCACTGCGATCCCTAGATGTGTACAAAATAGAGCCGTGTGAGCAGTTCGGGATGTATTTCACTAAAAGTGAACACTCGGATTCGTTGTCCAGCCCTTCGCATTGTGTCTGAGACACATCGTCCTGGAGGAGGTCAAGGTCATCTACATTATCAACAATCATAAGCCATCGGCCATTTTTGTGATCCTCTAGCCATTCCTTGATTATGTCGAGGTTTCCTTTCGAATCATCAGTCGTTATCTTAGCCTTCCTTCCAATTCGGAGATATGATTCTTTGAATTTTCCCGCACTTGCTCCGCTGACCCAGTAAATACCACTCAAGGCATGCCTCTCTGGAGTTCGATAGGCATACTCGACAGCGAGTTGTGTTTTACCAACACCTGCCGGTCCACAAAGCGCTACACGGGCTTGATATTTATCATCATCCCATGCCATCCTATCCTCTATCTGGCTCAAAAGCTCCTCCCGCCCAACAAAGGTCTTTAGTCGTGAATGCGGGATTGATAAAAAGTGTTCTCCTCTCGCTACCTCTTTCGATCGTCGTGCCAAAGTTCCTGGAGCTCTTTTGACAACGTCTAGAATATGTAAAGAGACACGCTGATAATTCGGGTCATTAACATCGTTGAATTCGTTCATTTGGGTATGTGTCGCGTTCATGGCGCTCTTCTTGAATCCAATTAAGGACGCAGACTCCTCTGGCACTATAACTTTCGCGAATTTTGTAGAAAGCTTGCGTGTGCCCCATATTCTTTTCTTATTCTTGATAAAAGGTTGGGCCAATAGCTCGTAAATGAATATTAGATCCAATTCTTTGTCTTTGGCAAGGATTCCGAAATCCTCAACCTTGCAGTTAAATGTTAGCAACCTCCCGTCCCTGGGTTTCCCACGGTGTTTTGAGTAAAGGACTATCAGTAGTTTGTCCAAGATGTACTTACCAGGTCACGCAACGACTCATCTTCGGGGTCTAAACGATTCAACAAGTCTTTTGTTCCATGGAACCCAAAAGCTTTAGCTCCATCCACAATCATCTGAGCATGTTTAATAATACCACTTCCACGAAAAGGGGTGCCGAGAAATATCCCACCCGTGGTGAGGTCAAGAAGGTGTGTATAGTGCTTCCGAGACACTGCCATTGCCAGAGCTTTTGCAACAACAATTCCACCGAAGCTATGAGCAATAAACACAATCGGACGATGAGTGCCTGTCAATTTGAGTTGCATGAACTCAAGAAGCTGACCACCAAGTGCCTGGAGACGCTGTATAGGTTTATCTCGTCCCATCCATCTGGATTCGAAATTGAAAGTCCAGATCCTGGCTTTTGGAATGATCGAAGGGAGAAATTGAGCATCGTTGAGCCAGTTTATCCCGTCCTTGGTCCAGGTGGTCAAGGGATTTGCAGCAAGTCCGTGTACGGCAATGACTCTTTGAGAATCTTAGGATTGTGTAAAATTCAGGAGCAAGTCACTTACTCAACTACAACTCCCTCATCGGAGCTACCCAAAGGCCATAATTGCGTTAAGTTAGGATATTGTGATGAAGCATTTCCGGCCTCCGAATCAGTCGTCAGTGTCTCCTGGGAGCTGATACTGGACGCCGCCATAGATTATCTTGGACTCAATAGAAGATTTGACGTTTTGCAGGTCGTGTAGGACATGCCAGAACAAATAGAGTGATATGGATGTTTCTATTAAGGGTAGCACACGAGAACCTTTTCCCACATAGCGTCTCCCTTGTTCTGGGGCGAAGCATGGCTTTACACAAAATGCTCTGGAAAGCCTAATAGGCTGTGTTGAGACAGTTACTTGCATTGCCGCCCAAGGATTCTGAACTACAGCGCGTAATGGGTGGAACAAGTTTAACTGGGTTAATGTTCTATCGCCAATCATTTCCGCCTACCGAGCATCAACCTCAAACACCAACACGACCCCTGCATCTCTCCGTACGTTACTCCGTACAAACGCTTGATTCTACGTACAACCGCCTGTCTCCATTTTGCGTTTCTTATTTCGACTCTTCCATACCCCTCGGAGCGCAAACAACAGTTCTCGTAATCCACGTATGGCAAGGGAAACGAATATGTACAATATTGCCAAGATAACAACCACTAAGGTCAACATCGCAAACGCCCAACATACATTCGCGAACTTTCTCAATGAAGCAGCCGATACAGGCTTCTCCACCGCCAATGCGACCTGCATTGCGCTCAGGACGATAACGAAAACACCGAAAATGAATGATAATGGAGCAAAGTATTGCTCAAAATAGTCTCCGTAATGTCGTCTAACTTTGAAAAATTCGATTTTTCCTAGAGCCCAGGGAGCCCAAATGTTGAGTCTAGTGAGCCGTAATTCGCCATATGAATATCGCAGGGACACCTCATCATCTTCGATATTTTCGAAAGATTTGATAAAGCGCACAAATGTCGTATATGTAGCTTTGCGAGGGATGATGCCCATCTCTTTCGCAATTTTGAAATCAGATTTATGGCGTATGAGATAAGCGTAACTTCTAAGGAAGCCCTTTGCTGCCTTCTCGGCAGTCTCAGATCCGGTTCTCCTGAGAAAGAATTCCCAAAATGCATGCGAAAGTAGCCATTTTGGTAAAGGTTTGATGTAGATCTGATTCCGGATCCAAACGAGGTGAAGTTCTGGGTTCTCGGTGAGGATTATGCTGCGTCCTCGTACGGCTTGATCGACCAGCTGCGTAATATGCCTACTAGATTGGGTGGCAACTTTCCAGAGATGAGGATGGAATGTGTTCAAATCTGGGGTCATGAGCTCTTTCTCCAAAAAATCGATGATACAGTTGTAACCACAGGCGAGTTCTATGCGTGGTTCACCTGGGAGAGTGGTTTTGGTCTCCGTTGATATGCGTGATATCTGGGAGCCATCTGGAGAAATTGTGAGCTTGGGATAAATCTCGTGGACTGATGGGAATGGAGCCATCAAGTTTCAAAAATGAAGATATCCTGTGTACTTTTGCATGCAAAAGAGAGGCCATACATATATTACTTTTAAGAGAGGGGGCACACCTCCATCCTTAGGCGAGATATTGGTGTAAGGGGGTGAGACCTCAGCAGGGACCTGCAATCTGCACTGCCTCTATGGACAGACCAGCCGATCAACTCACCGGCGCGTATAAAACTGCTCACTTGGTTGTTTTCACCTCCCCAAATGTCTTGGATATGGAGGACAAATAATGCCGGCTATTGGGTCCATAGCACACAACATTGATTCCACAAATGAAGAAGCCCAAACATTCAGTGAAATTCCACAGCGGCGCGAGCCGAAGGTTAACTTTAACGTAACAAGCTAGCCTAGCCCCGGGAACGTAAGCGAGGCGCTTAAGAATAGGGGTATCTGAAACTTAAAGAAAACCGGATTAACGGATTGTGGCATTTTTTGTAATCGACAACCAACCAACTAACTTCAAGTAGGTCAGCATTTAGCGCCATTTTGTGTCTTCAACGGGTCTGTTCCGACGTATCACACTACTCAGAGCGGATGTACGTAGCTAAATTTGGAAACTTTGTGCTGCGATTGACAAGCGAGCGGGTCATCCAGGAATGAGCTTGAAAATCCATCAGAAGCCAAAAAGTTTACTATTTGAGTACGCTCTGGTTTTTGTGTATTTGCTGGCCATCTAAATCACCTTATATAAACCAGTTTAACATTATGGCTATAACTTGTGTACAGTCGGATACTGAACAGCTGGATGGTAGAACGGTGTGGGCAAAATCAGAGGGGTTACTAGCTGTCTCTCGACACTGTCCCGAACGCCCGTATGGCGAGCTTCATGTACCTGAGGATTTCAAACAAATTATAGCCGTGATTTTCACGATATCATCACATGATCAAGGCAAGTTTCCACCTGCCTAACTAGAATTCAATTTCTCAGCCTTTAGGTTTTAGTGACTCTGGTGGGGGTACATATGACGGATCTTACACCTGGTTCGAAGCCGCAATTCTCAATTCGGTTGGCCATGATCGAGGCGCTCGGAGGATTCTTCAGCATAACTTCGTTGCAAGTTTCGAGTTTCGAAGACATGAGATTCGCTGGGTGCTTGCAGATGCAGATGTGTCACTTCAGTTATGGCTTAGAGAAATACGTGGTGGGGATTCGATTCAGATTGTCCCCAAAGCTCAGTATCCTGGTTGGGTGAACTATGTCAATGAAGCTGAGATAGAACTGCAGTATGTTGCATCACCACCGGACACGTTTTTGCCAAACGCTGTTGGTCGTCCTATTTTGTCAAGCATACCAGAGATTGAAACCAGCATTTATCGAAAGCTAGACAAGGATAAAAAAGATATCAGGCTCATTATCCTGGATCCAGGATTATCTGAAGATCCTATATCATGTTCTTTGATTTACACCTCACTACTCAATCCATCCGTCATATCATATGAGGCACTCTCCTACTGCTGGGGTGATTCCCAGGACAATCAAAATATTGATGTTACAACATTCGACCAGGACGGCGTCCGGAAACAACATCTCTTGCCTATCACCTCCTCTTTATACCGTGCTATGTTGAATTTGAGGTTAGTAGAAGGCAAAATTGTTCTCTGGATTGATGCAATCTGCATAAATCAAACTGATTTCACTGAGCGATCGCAGCAAGTTGCCATCATGAAAGATGTATACTCACAAGCAAATCGGGTTGTGGTTTGGCTAGGTGACGGCAACGAAGTAACACAGAAGTGCATCCGCGCTATCAAAACCATCAGTGACCGATACGAAGGGTCTTCGAAGAACATCACAACAGAACAAGCAACTAAAGAACTCCACAATCCGTTGATGATGGACGATCACTTCCATCACTGGTTTCTCGACAACTTCCCAATATTTGATTTGCCATGGTTCCGACGCACATGGGTCATTCAGGAAGCTTTCAATGCCAAAGCTGTTGTTGTACGCTGCGGTCTGGACGTTTTAAATTGGCAGACTCTCCTCCGAGTGAATCGTTGTATGCGTCGATTGAGACTTTGGAAGAATTCCGTACATAAAGGGGTTCTCCCACCTCTTTTTGGAGACCTGCTAGATCTTAGCCAGAAAGAGGGAACCTTGGGACAATTTGAGCGTTCACCTAACATGGGTATACTTGAAATCCTGATCAAAGCTCTTGATCTTGATGCTACAGATCCTAGGGACAAAATCTTTGCAATGCTTCAATTCGGGGAAGAAACACGACAATCAGAAATTTTACCACCAGAGATTATTCCAAATTATTATAAAAGTGTTGCACAGGTCTTTTCAGACTTCACTAGATGGTGGATAGTTGAGCATCGCTCTCTACGGATTCTCTCGGCTATTCAAGCTGAAACTGGGAGAACATGGCAGTCAACCCAGATTACAGGAACTGAATATGCTATTGAAGGACGGCCAACCTGGTCAATCTGGTATATAGGACATAGCAATTACGCGGAAAGCATTCTTGGACTCTCAGCCGACTGTCCATACCGTGCCGCTGGGGATACAAGTCCAGACATAAATCTGATTCGTCAAACTTCCGGCTCACCATACCTCCCCCTAACAGGCCGGAAGTTAGGTGTAATCGAATGTATTAGGCCATTTGAATATTACGCCACACATCCAGAGCATCCGGAGCGCTATCCGGAGATCCATAGAACATACATCAAGATATTTGACCCTCTCAACGAGACCGGTAAATGGATCCAGAGTATCTATTCACAGCAAAGTGATCATAACGGTGTAGATCCGCATGATCGCACGAGCCATTGGGGGCAACATCTCATTGCACACGAGGAATATTCAAGACCTACTGGTGCTGTTGAATGTCACAGTAAGTGTTTGTTGAAAATGGCAGATGGAACTACTGGGCTCTGTCCTTCATTAGCGAGAGAGGGTGATCTGGTCATCATTTTGAATGGAGGGCAGGTACCGTATATCCTACGGGAAAGAAAATATACTGCAGGAGAAGGCGAAAGACGAAATAGGTACGAGTTTATTGGGGAGTGCTATCTCTCTGGATACATGGATGGTCGGGCGATAAGAGAACAGAAAGAGCAAGATCTACAAACAGAAATCTTTGAGCTGATTTGATATGTACGCAAGAGTATTAAGAAAATAAAGTGCATTTTACGATATAGCTGTTATAGCTGCTATACCAAACGCGACACATGAGTAGCCTTGTATTGAATCTATTCAGTCTAAATTTAGAACTATCTACGCCCCCAACCTCGCCCATATATTGTGAATGTATACTTGATTAAGCCATATTCGGCATTAACCAACCTTGTGGAGAGAATCTGACATAAAATCACATGTATGGCTCAATAAACATTGCCATCTCGCCAGCGTTCACATCACCAAGTCCCGTTTCAAATTCTCTCATCACATCGTCCCAATCCTGCTGGGACATGGGATACTTGTAATCCGATATATCCATTGGCCCCGACAAGTCAAAACCAGCGTTTGAGTTCTCAAAAGAAGTTGCAACAGCGTTAGCCTGAATGGAAGTTTTCGGTATGGCGTTCGGCTTTCCAGATACCAATATCTCGGCGATGCAATAAAACTTTTGACACACGTCAAACAAGCTCTGCGCTGCTGGAGAATTCTCTGTTACCGGTTTGATAATTGCCAATGTTGAAGCAAGGAGAGGCATATCCGAATCTGAAGATATAGCAATCGTGTTTCCGACCAGTGCTAAGAAAGATACAAAGGGCACGATTGTTATGATTCTGCCATATTATTAGCAAAAGGTCCACCACAAATAGAACAGAAAATATACAGATTGAACATTATGCTCCAGCTTTCACGTTTATCATGTAGCATCATCTGGCCAAATTGGACCAGGAGAGATAAAGCGTTCAAGAAGCTTCAACACATTCGTCACAGCATTGTAGTGGATGTGCATCTTGGGTCTCTGGCGGAATTATGCGGTACACAACAGCTTGGAGACTGTACATGATTATCTCGAGCCCCACTGCCGCGTACATATGCATCGCCTCCAATTTCCCATCCTCAGGCTGTGGATACAAATAATTAGATGAGGTCTTAGGTGGACACAAATATGAACGTTTTAGAGAAAGACTGCAACTCACCTTCACAAAAGCTTGGATTTTTGTCAGTCGAGAAGCAAACTGCTTTGCCCTCCCGATAAGAATCTCTTTAGGTTCTCTCTGAGCGGTTGCTGAAAACAGCTGCTGGTGGATCTCCCCTGCAACAAAAGCGTATTCATCCCAACCGGCATACATTCTGACAGGGTTAGACTCTCAGCCAACAGTACAGATAAGGATCTTACTTCGGTATACCTACAAAATCATCAGGGAATGTTGGACGTGGCGTTGTTACATCGTAATGGTGGATTGTTGGTGTCCTCCCAAATGTAAAAGCAAGTCCCTTGTCCATTGCGTACATCCACCAAAACAGCATTCTTTTTTTTCTAAGGCCATCATCCGTCAGATTATTCGGCAAACGATGATATCCAACATCTAATAACATTCGCGAAGCTGCAGTTATCAATCTCCATGCAGCTGAAGCTCTCCCTGTTTTTATTTGATACATTGCCTATCTAGTCAGGAAGTATCTCCATTACGAAAACAACTACTCACTAGAAGTCCGAGAGCCTGGCATGCAAGTGTGGAATTCTCTAAGAATAGCTTGAGGTTTGTAATTATTACGTTGATATTCGCTGATAGCTGATTCACGTTCGTATGTATGTCGCCGACACTCATTCCAATTTCGACACGCCTGTCTTCGTTCAAATCGTATAGTAAGTACAGCAGTCCTACATTCACTACACTCCAAGTTAAGATAGAAAGGGGCTCGACTGAGAAGTAGACCTTTTGACACTGATGGAAAAATTCCTCTTCATCAATTATGGGCACATCGATGAAGAATCGATGTTTCTCAGCCATAGTGGATCGCAGCAATTTCAGAATAGGTTCCGTAGGTGGCAGTGGTAGGTTTCTCAGTTCATGAATCTCTGTCTGGGCTGGCAAGTCACATCCTGCTGAACTCATATTGAGTGGTATCTTAGAGTCTCTCAACCCATCTAGTAACTCAAGAACAACTGCTGAAGTGGTTGTTGGCTGAGATGCTGGAGAGCTTCCATTTGTTGTCCCTCCTAGCATATCCGCCACGGTTCTTACATGAGCATTGAAGGACGATTCACCACTGTACCCCTCAGAAGCTGGAGGAATAGCCCTATCGTCACCATTGATGGTGACTCGGGGATGTCCTTGGGTGATTTGTGTTGATACAGTTGATACAGTTGATGTTTCCTGAGCTCGTACGCTCTTATTCTGAACAAGTACCTTGAGTGTAGCTTTAATGTCCTGAAGTTGGTGCTGAACGCTTTCCATGGCGTTATCGTACTTTGACGAAAGCAACACTCGTTGGCGTTTCTCTGGTGTTGTTTTAGTAGTAACACATGGTATTCCAGCTGTAGCACACGTGGAACATGGAGATTTTCGATCACATCTTGTCTGCAGGCTATGTCAGATTAAATTCTATAATCAAACAGAAGATACACGCGCCTTTCTGCCTTTGCACGCATCACACTGTAGTAAAGTTAGAACTTGTATGTAGTTAATGTGTGGTTAGCTTGCAGATGAAGGCAACCTATTGTGCCAAACTGCATGAACCATTCAAGTTCGACATCAGGCATGGACCATTTAAACATCGCGACGTCGAGTACAGAAATAAACCCGTCTAGTTCCTCCTATTAAAACTAAGCATTTCCTGAAATCATCTCTCGACTATTTCAAGCAGTTTGACATAACAGATTGGCTCAATCAAATTTGGAGGTATGCTCAAGAGGTCATAATAGAATCAAACTATCAATCTTACAGCCGCTTTAGTGCCACGTAATCCACCCTCGTGAATCTCATCAGCCACAAAAGTGCTCTCCATCTGTATTATGCAGTTGTAGACTCCGGAAACTGGAAAATGAAAGGTGCGACTTTCCGGACAGCAGCACCTCGTGGTACTAGTAACCTTAAAACAAGAGCCGTAGTAATCAAGCACGTGACTGTCTTCGGTCTCCGCGGCCCCCGACAAGCCAAGTTACTATAGCTACGGAAAGCAAAATTCAAGATAATCTGTTTTCAGATATTACGCTACCCTGACCAAGCCTAGTGAGACGTCTCATTATCCCTGTTGGTATGACAATCCTTCAGTTCATAAGAATTACTAGGTAAGCATTTCTCCGTTACTATATAACATTCTGCCCCTTTTACTTAGTGTTAGGAAGTTTCCAGCTATCTTTGTACTCTTTCAACTTTCTCTTTTGAACTTGTCCAACTTACCAAAATGGCAGGTGGTCTCTACGAAAATTGCACCCATGTCTCCCCTGACTGTCCTGTCGAGGCGCAACTTTACGGCTATGCACCCAATCTGGCTGTCAATCTCTTCTTCACTATCTTCTTTTGCGTTACTACGATCATCCATTTAGTAATAGGCATTCGATATCGCACCTGGTTCTTCATGGCTGCTGTAGGCTTTGGCTGTCTATCAGAATGTGTGGGCTACGCAGGTCGGATTATAATGCACTACAATGTGTGGAACGAGATTGGCCTCAACATGCAAATCGATTGCTTGATTCAAGGGCCTGCATACTACTCAGCTGGGATCTATCTCACACTCAAACACATTGTACTGAACATTGAACCAAGCTATTCAAGGTTGAAGGCATCTAGGTACACCTGGATCTTTATCTCTGGAGATGCTATTTCCCTTTGCATACAAGCCGTTGGTGGCGGCATTGCGGCTGCAAATAATAACAAACTACTCAATGTCGGCACCAATATCATGATTTCGGGCATCATATTTCAGGTCATCGTTCTCATAGTCTTTGGCTACCTCCTCCTCGAATATTTCACTCGCGTTTTTCAGCACCGCAAAGAACTCGGCCATAATGCTCTCGCCACTTTAGAATCGCATCACTTTCGTTGGTTTATTGGGGCTATTGTGGTTGCATTCCTGGGTATATTCATTCGATGTGCATACCGTATACCCGAACTTCTGAAAGGATGGGGCTCCCCGCTTATGAGAGAAGAGCTGCCATTCATTATTCTCGAGGGAGTTATGATTTGCATAACCACCATTGCCTTGACAGTTTTCCATCCGGCTTGGTTCTTTCCAGCCATGGCCAATACCCTCAAAGCTGGGAGATGTGGAGATTCAACGTTGCTAAATTCAGACGGTCAAAGGGATATCTGGATGACAGATCGTAATTAGCAGGCACTCATAACTTATAGACATAATACACACAGCAAAGCGACTGTGATCTTCAGTGGGAGGTTTATACCGGTACTAGACAAGATTCTAAGTAGTTTATGTTGAGATTCAGACACAATGGAGGAGAAATAAAATTGATCTAAATCCCTTTTTAAAATGTAAAATTAGCTATGTAAAACTATTTACTGGGGGAGTTTATATTTCCCTGGTAGGCAAAATGTCAATTTTCTATCGTATAATTAGTTTGGGGTTGATTGGAGTATCTGGGCGGCAGAGTAGAATCGTTCGTCTAGAACTTGGCCGTCTGGGGTGAATGAGTTCATTGTAGTAATCGTAACAAAGCTGAAATATTAGGCATAACCAGATATCGTCTTAGTAAAGTGAGTGCTGGGTGGTGGACATATGTTTTATTAAACTGTAATTCATTTATAAAGGTGGTGCAACGGGGCACTGCTATAATTAATCAAGTACTTCAAACAACAGAGTTCGCCTAAGTATAGGGGCTGCATACTTGGCCGTGATAAACACTCGATGAAAGATATAGCAAGCATATTACAACTTTCCACCGAATCGTAAATGTAGTATAGTTTTCTGGTTCAACTCAGTCCAATTTGGGCTTGTAAACAGAACAGAAGTGGACCTTTGCAAAGACTACACACCTCATGCGTTATCAAGGTCAATGTCAACAACGACTTTTCACAGAATGTACTTCTTCCAGCACTCCCTACTTCTTGTCCAAAAAGAAAACCTAACACAGGCTGTATTCAGCCTTCAATCATGAAAGGAATATTACACACAAGGCGTGTGCCAAGCAACTTTAAGTATTGAGTCACGCGCTGTGAGCATCAACGCCGCAATGACTCAAAGGCTATCGATCCCTAATCATGCTCTCCTCCACATGTAGTCACTTCCACCAAAATATCAACCTGCAAACCTGTGCTCTCCACAGAAAATTCGCATTCGTGCTCGCAAAATCCATAAACAGTAACCCAAACAAATTATCGAAGTGCTACGCCTGTTTTCGCCTATTAACCAGATCACGTTTTCCAGTAGACTAACTCAAAATGTTGGAAGAGAGCCCTGAAATGTATTGGAAACAGCGATGCTTCAACTGTGCCTGGAAACTGCATCGGGGTATATCTCAATTCTAAGCAGGAGTTGGCAGAGTAGGAATTCTAGGATAATTTGTCCGCATTGTAATCTATTCAGAGTAAATCTTCCTGGGGTACCTTGCTATGGGTGTTTAGAGAAAGGAATTCCAGAGGAAAATATTAAGGATTTGGATGATACGGAGGAGCAGAAGCCGGAACTATATCTTACAGAAGTTTCGCCGGCTGGTTTCTGAGGAATCTGAAGTGAAGATATCAAGACCCGTTTTATTCGAGCAGAAAAAGGCAGGGCTTTGAAGATTGTGGTCACAATCGAATGGAATATTGCGTGAGCTGAAAAGATAGACGTGCATTAGTCATATTCTACTCATAGGCTTTTTGATAAACGTGTCATGGTGTGTAATAAATAAAATCATTTGTCTTGATTACTAGTAACCCTTGCATAATTTATGGCGCGTAGCTTTTAATTGTGTTGTATTTTTGTAAGACAAATGACTAGCGTGTCGGAATATGCTACACCTAGCAAAACCAGAACGCCAAGCCCCAATACATCATAATAGTACCTTCCCAATATCCCATATTTGCATTCTATTATAACCTACTTATTTTCTAACGCTAGCTAACCCCTCGCCCTCTTTTCGCACCACTCTTCGCGGCAGTATTTCTACCTTTCTGCTCAGGAGCTCCCTAAGTTCGGGACTGATGATCTTTGGCTTTGGAGCTTCTTGTAATTCCTCTGAACCACGTTTTACCTCACTGCTGGTCTTACGCTTTGCTTGATCGATCACTTTTGACTTCTCCACTGATTTGCCTTTATCAACAGATGAATTATTTCTGGAGTGGCCTGGTTTCGCTACAACGTCGGTGCCACTTGTACTTCCTTGTGCTCCTTGGCTGGCGGAGCTGACTCTCACATGTGCTGCAGCGAGGGGTGTCGGTAGAAATTCTGCATCAACACCGGCAGGAGATGTTGGTGGTGATTGAATGGATTCTGTGCTTGATGTAGGTCGATTTACTGGACGTTGACGTAGTTTTGGTGTGGGGAAATTCGCCTTCTTGTCGATCGCTTCCACGGTCCGCTGAAATCGTCGACATAGTGCTTCAGCCCGCACCAGAGTTGACTCTAAGTCGATTGTATTTGAGAGCTCGTTGACTAAATCAAATAAGTTAGCATTGTTCCACCGCTATTTAATGGGGATAGATTGCAGCTTACCATATTTGAGGACTTCATCAAAATGCTTCAAGTGATCCATAATCACGGACCGATGCTTTTCTAAGATAGCCAAAGCGATAAACAGGTGGAAATTCGAGCTCATAAAATCAGTCCATAAGACTTCCCATAAGTGTAATATATCCAGCCAAGCAAACTCTCTCTTGAACCAAACTAGCAACATCCGGAAGAAGAAAAAGAAATTTGTCGAATCCGCGCTCTGTAAATGCAGATATAATTTTGGATCCATCAACTGCACCAAATGGTCTAGCGTCAAGAGTTGTTTCCGCATTCCACTTTGGTCTCGTAAGAAGTTGCGTTCCATTCGATCCATGAAGTGCTGAAATCCCCAAAACGCTGCTGCATCGTCTTGCATGACGGCATATATAGGAGCAAGAAGATCAGACATGCCTTGCACGTAGCCTAGGTCACGGTTGTATTCGTTATAAGTAAGGAGCATGTCTTTCAACTGCTCTAGATGTACATTAGTTCCCGCCTCTGCGAATGGAGAACTTGGGTCCGGGTGGGGTGTGTCTTCTCCAGCAAATAGAGGTATGGTTCTATCTGTTCTGTGGACATCCTTCTCTATCGCGATAACCCCAAGAGATGGGACTCGTCAGCTAATTGCTTTACTTATCAAGAGACTTTGGGGATTATTTACCTATACGTCCTCTTTGCTCACGCCACCATTCGCCTTCTTCCCCTTCCCCGCCAAGATCAATTAGCCTATCCCACCAAGCTCCCTTGAGCTTAACGTATTCGTCTCGGAGAGAAGCCATTTCTCCTTT
>Ga0247734_1000269_pt1 | contig 46816 bp, 47 predicted proteins | sample UWRJL103311B2_FD_180933 | JGI IMG/M metagenome (GOLD analysis project Ga0247734, IMG submission 180933) | Plant litter microbial communities from Arlington Agricultural Research Station in Wisconsin, United States - UWRJ-L103-311B-2 | ecosystem: Environmental > Terrestrial > Plant litter >...
GTACATAGCCCGAATTTGGATCATCTATCGGCAGGCCGTTCGCTGTAAAAAAAGCATCAACCATTTCCTGTGTGGCAGCTAATGAGCCTGCACCCCGCACTTCATCCGGAAAGCCGTGGTGGTAGGGGGTAGTATCATACTGGCGCTCCGTAATGCTGGCCTCTATGCGGGCGTAAATGACCTCCGGGTTCCAGTCCACCAAAAAAACATCCCGGCAGGAAAGGTATGGGCTAAAGTTGCCGCCAGCATCGTTCTTACGGTATAAGCTATACATAGTAGGAACGTATGCAGTGATAAATTCCCTTGTAGCATCCGCAGCCTTTTTCCATTTGCCGGAATCATACTGCTGACTGATGAGTTGTTTACCATCCTTGTTTACCAGGTCGCTAAACTCCGTGTTCCCATTAACCAGCGGACTGGCGGCGTACAACAACACTTCGGATTTAATAGCCATTGCATAACCGCCTGTTATACGCCCGTAACTGTCGCCGCTTTCCGGTTGTTTGGGCAGGTCTTTCAGGGCGATATCAAGCTCTGCTACAATATAATCGCTGCATTCATCAAACGTATTCCGTGGGATCTGCATGCTGCTTAGCGGGGCATCTGGTGCTATTACATCGTCTTTTAAAAGTATAACCGGCCCATAAATTCGCAGCAGGCTAAAGTAGTATAGTGCACGTAACGCGCGAGCTTCGGCCTTATATTGTACTTTCAAATTGGCAGGCATATCGGCAACCTTATCCACATTTTGGATAAATACGCTGGCACTGCGTACGCCCTGGTAATAATTGGCCCAATAGGATGATACAAAGTTGCTTAGGGCATCATAAGCGCCAATGTTAATGCTGTTGCTTATAGTGTAGCCCCAATCGTATTCGGCTTCGTCGCTGGCTGCGGTCCATGGCCCGGCGTTTCTGTCGGGCGCGCTGTGGGCGTGTGCTTCATCAGGAATCTGCGCGTAAACGCTGGCCAGATATTCTTCGGCGGTTTTACGGTTCTTAAAAACTTCCTCAAGCGTAAGTACATCATCGGGCAACTGGTCAAAATAACCTTTGCTGCACGATAGGCTCAGGCTCATCAGTAATATGGTAAAGGAAATTTTTATTACACTTTTCATCATATCTGTAACCGGTTGAACTAATTAAACTGTGCCCTTATGCCTACTACAAGCGTTTTAACATTTGGATATTGCGTGCCGTTGTTAGTGCCCAACTCCGGGTCCCACAACTTAAAATTGCTGAAGGTTAGTATGTTATACCCCTCAAAATACACAGCTGCATTACTCATTGATAGCTTGCTGAAGAGCTTTTTAGGCAGATTATAACCCACATCAAGCGTTTTTAAACGTACGAAACCAACATCTTTAACCCACCAGCTGCTTATAGCGGTATTGTTGGCATTGGGCGCGTTGCCGTAAGCTAAGCGCGGGTAAAAAACATCCTGGCTTGGGTTGGCTTCCGTCCACCTATCACTAATGTTAGCATACGCGTTGCTGATGCCGCCGTTGGTAGAGAACGGCTGTATAGCCGTACCGCTGATGTAGCGCTTTGCTTTGGCGTTGCCAACGAAGTAAGCGTTTACAAAAAAGCCCCTGTAGGAGGTATTGAAGCCTGCGCCAAACATTAAGCGGGGAAGGTCGCCCTCGGCAATGGCTGTCATATCGTAGGCGTTGATCAAGCCGTCGTTATTCAGGTCGCGGTATTTGATATCGCCCGGTTTAAGGATGGTTTTATCACCCGGTACGGCACTTTTATTAATCTCTTCCTGCGAGGTAAATAAACCATCGGCTATATAACCAAAGGTTGCAATGGGCGAGTGCCCGGTGCGGTTCATCCATGGGTACGGCGCTGCCTGCGTGTCGTTATTGATGATGATCGCTTTGTTACAAGTAACCGTTCCGCGCAGGCCAAAGGCAATACCCCGCCAGTTAAACTGCCCGGCTAAAGTAGCATCAATACCTTTATTACTGATGATGCCCACGTTGGCAAACGGTGTAGTGGTTAAACCGATGTACAAAGGAACAGATCCCCGCTGCATGATCACATTCTTACGGCGCTCTTTAAAAACATCTACCGATAGGTTCAGCCTGTCTGCAATATTCACATCTACACCCAAATTTTGCTTGTGCGAGGTAGACCACGTGGTAGTAATACCATAAGTGTTTACCTCTATGCCGCTTACGCCGTTGCGGTTTAAACCGAAGGTGTAGCCGGTAGCCCCCTCACGCAGTATGGTAAGATAGGCAAACCTTGGGCCGGCAGTATCATCGCTCCCAACAAAACCATCAGAGTAACGGATCTTCAGCATGGAAATAACCGACTTCAGATCTGCAAAAAACTGCTCTTCGGAAATTAACCATCCTACGCCGTATGCAGGGAAAAAGCCGAAGCGGTGGCCCGGCGCAAAATTATTTGTACCGTTATACCCGGCGTTTACCTCGGCGAAGTACTTGTTGTTGTATGAGTAGGTAACCCTGCCCGCAAAGCCACGCTGGCGATGGGGGATGTACTGCATATAACTGGTTACGGGGTAGTCTCTTGCTTCCTGCTGGTTAAATAGCAGCAAGCCGCCAAAGCGGTGATTTGCTATCTGGTTGCTGTAGTTTAAGGACGATTCGAGATAAAAGTTATGATTGCCGCTGTCTACCGTTGAAAAGCTTAGCGAGCTGCCCGTTCCGGTTGATGTTTTTACCAGATTAAGCGAGCCATCCTCGTTATACGGTTTTTGCGCGTCGGGTTGCCAGGTATCAGGGTTTTTGTACCGATTAGCCGCATGTGCGCTGTTAGTATCATAAGCCAGCATGCCCGAAAAATTCAACCCTTTAAGCACCATGCCTAAACCCTGCGTAATGCGTACCTGGGCATTTAGCAAGCTGTTATACTCGGTAGAGTAGCCGCTGCGGGTTAGCTGCCCGTAGGGGTTTGGCTCACTGCCGTTTGCTGTTTTACCAGGTACAAACCCGCCTGGATAAGTGGTAGGAAACTCGGTTGGCGGTACCGTCATGGCGTAACCAAATATAGCCGATGGCTCCTGCGAAGGGTAATTACCTTTTGCGATGTAGCCGTTTAAACCTAAAAATACCTTGGTAGTACTGCTCACCTGCAGATCTACATTGCTCACAAAATTGTATCGGCTGAAATTTATACCTGCGTCATACTGCTCTACCTGGTCGGTTTTTAGTAAACCGGTTTGGTCGAGATAACTGCCGGAGATATAATATGCTGCTGTAGCCGACCCTCCGCTGATGTTTAAATTAGCTTTTCGGTTGTGGCTGGTTTTATTAAAAATAGCATCCAGCCAGTTAACGTTGGGGTACAGCAGTGGATCGGTATTGTTTTTTGTGTTGGCAATGTAGGCCGCAGTGTATTTTGGCGATTGGCCGCGGGTGGTAAGCGCTTCGTTAACCGTTTGCATATAGGTAATACCATCAGCCATTTGCGGCGTTTTAGTAAACATGCTTATGCCATCATAATAATCGGCTTTTACAATGGTTTTGCCCGGTTTGCCCCGTTTGGTTTGTAATAAAATTACCCCGTTTGCCCCTCGTACGCCATAAACAGCGGTTGCAGAAGCATCCTTTAAAATGGTTAGGGATTGCACATCATCAATATTGAATGCGTCGATTGCACGCTCTACGCCATCTATTAATATTAAAGGAGAGATATTGCTGCTGCTTACAAAGCTGGAAAGCCCGCGGATGTAGATGCTGGCTGCATCCTTCCCAGGCTGGCCCGAACGCTGCACCCCCACAATGCCCGATACACGCCCGGCGAGTAAGCTGGTGAGATCGGCAACGGGTTGTTTAAGGTCGTCAACACTAACGGTAGATTGCGCTCCAATAAGGCTTATTTTAGATTGCGTGCCATAGGCTACCACTGCTACTTCCTGCAGGTTGCTGCTGCTATCGGGCTGCAGGCGAATGTCTGGCCTTTTGCTTAAGCCCGCTGCATTCATCTCCTTTTGCTTAAAGCCAACAAATGAGAAGCTTATACGATCGGTAAGGTTGGCTTTTATAGTGTACAGGCCATTGGTATCAGTCACCATCCCCGTGCCCGATTCAATTACCCTTACCGTAGCGCCCGGCAAAGCCGCACCCTTATCATCATATACATGGCCGGTTAAAACCTGTAACGATGGTTTTAAAACGTACTTTTTATGCTCGTCGTATTTTACCAGGATCTCACCATCAAGCAGCTCATAGGTATACGGGATGTTGTTGAACATTTCATCCAGCATATTATGCAGCTCCTGGTTTTTTGCCCTCAGCGAAACCTTTACTGTACTGTTAACTACCGAACCGTTGTAGGTGAATTTAACGCCTGTAGCTGCCGCTATTTTATCAAGTGCCTTGTGTAAACTTTCGTTTTCAAAGCTGATGGACAGTCGTTTTTTTAGCACCTGCTGGCCCTTAGCATCGTTTACAATAATGGTAAAACTTAAACACCATACAATTGCTAACACCAAAGTGCTTATTTTCATAAAATGGATAAACTTTAGCGCCCGTTTGCCGGGTACTGTATTTTTCATATATTCACTTCAATAAATGTTTTGAAATTAGCGCATACTTCCGGGCGACCAAACCATTGGAGTATAGCTGTATGGATTTTACATTTCTTTTAATTTCAGCAGGCGCCCTCTAAGGGCCTTGCTGGGATTTTTATAAGTAAACTATCTTCAAATACATCCTCCTCCCTTAATAATGTAAGTGTTATTTGTTTTTAATACGGTTGCGTTCATGATTTTGGCCAGCTTCTTAACAAACTGTTCCGGACTTTCGTCGGCATTCATCCTGCCGTAGAACAGGCAATTCTTTACCGCTCCCTCTACCTTTATCCTGGTATCAAAATTTCTGTTAATGTCCTCAATAACATCTTCCACCCGAACGTTCTTATATTCATACCTGCCCTCACGGCGGGCGGTGATGCTTTCTGCATCGGCTATCTTTTCAACTTCAGCTTCGCCGGCGGTTTTGCTGTAGGTTATTTTATATCCCGGCAAAAGCTGCTGCTGTATTTTACCATCGGAGAATGCCACCTTGCCGGTAATAAGCGAAACCACCGTGGTTTGATGATTTTTATAAGAGTTGATGTTGAACGTTGTACCAAGCACCTTAACACTGGTTTTACCCGAGTGGATGATGAAAGGGTGTGCTTTATCCTTAGCGATATCAAAAAAGGCTTCACCCTCAAAACTGATCTCGCGGGTGGTAACACTAAAAGCAGATGGATAGCTGATGCTGCTTTCGGCGCTTAACCATATTACAGATCCATCGCTTAGCGTAACTTTTTTATGTTCGCCGCGGCGGGTGGTAATAATGTTAGCGGCAACATTGCTATTGGTGGTGCCGGCACTGCGCCATTTAAAAAAGCCGGCAATGGTTATCAGCACCAAAATTGCAGCGGCTATATTGTACCAGATATACTTGCGGCGATTTTTTACCTGTTTAACGGTATGGATGGTAGCTAAAAGGTTACCAAGTATTTTTTTTTGAGCACCGGCTTCTTCCTGCTCATCCTGATAGGGCGATTCGATGGTTTCTGTTACCTGGCTATGGTACCAGTGCATCAGTTCATCTTTTTCGGCCGGGGTGGCAGTATCTTCAATATACTTTTTTATTAAATCGTTGCTGTTCCGGTCTTCCATATTGTGTAATTATAGTGGAGTACACCAAACCGGAAATCACCCTTAGTGGTAAATAAAAAAAATGCAATAATTTTTGGGGGTAAAGGAGGAAGGCAGGAAAGATCAGAGCTGCTTAAGCAGGATGGCAACCGCTAAAAATTCTTTAAGATTTAATCTTAAGATGCGCAGGGCTTTGGTAAGGTGTGCCTCAACTGTTTTTTGGGCAATATTCATTTCGCCGGCAATTTCTTTGGCGGAGAGGCCATCCTGCCGGCTGTATTTATAAACCATACGGCATTTATCGGGCAGTTGCTCAACTATCCCGTTGATGTATTCCTGCAGAAATTTGGCATGCACCACTTCATCAGTAAGGGCAGCGGGCTCATGCACCAGGGAGTTAAGGATCTTCTCGCGTCGGTTTGCGTTGAATACCGTTTTAAAGATGGAGAATTTAACCGCTGTTGCCAGGTAAGCGGTAAGCGAATCAATGCGGATAACTTCGCGGCGGGTCCATACGCTTAAAAAAATCTCCTGAACAATTTCCTCGGCAACATGCCTGTTTTTGGTATGGCTGTAAGCTATGGCAATTAGTTTTTTCCAGTAACGATTGTAAATTTCGCTGAATGCGTCTTCATCCCCCGCGACAAGCCGCCCGAGTAATTCATTATCAGTAAGTACGGGGGAAAGTACCATTGTTAACTTTAATTACGCAGCTCTAAATTACATATTTTAACGATTATTACTTATTTGTTGAGTAAATATTAAATTTAGAAATGATTTTGTTGAAGATATGGTATTGGGATTGACAAGCTTAGCCTAAAATTTACGAGAGGATTTTATAATTAGTAATAAAAGAACACTTCTTTATCACTAATTACTTCTCCCCTTAATTTGTTCAACTTCGCGCTGAAGCAGAGCTACCTGGCCTTCCAGTACCTTCAACCGGATCTCGTTTACACGGGTTTGGGCTTCCTGGCGAGCAGATACATCATGAATATCGCTGCGCAGTTGAAAATAAGTAGTCATAACCGAAACTACAATACTGGCGGTACTGGCAATAGTTACCGCAATGTTTTTAATAGTGATACCTTTAAGTTCACGATGTTCGAATGTTGTCATAGAGGGAGGGGAATAGTGAATGTATTAAGTTACAGTTGTGAAATTGTAGCCATTTAGCTTGAGGCATTGATTTTAGTTAGCGCCCTTTATAAAGCGTATCATAACCAATAAATATGCAGGAATGTGAGTCTGATGGTTGAGTTAATTATTTTTTATCAGATTTTTAAAGCAAAGTCTAATTGGAATATCGAACCAATATGTTATTATGGTAGATAGAATAAATGTACTAAGAAGTCCTATGATTATCGAATAATTTAATCCAATTATAGGTGTTAGAAAGTCCTTTAGTGCAACACCAACCATGCTATGAATTAAATATATAGGGTATGATATGTTTCCTAGAAAAGAAAAAAAAGCAATTTTATAAAACTTTTTTTTCCTTCCAATGAGAACTAAGAACATTATGATAAATATAGCATAGATTAAGGTATGCTCGACTGTATTTAAATAACTATTAATCATTACGCTTTCAGTATGGGAGATTGCTGTGACTAATATGGTGAAAAGCAATATTGTTAGACGCCTTAAATTAACTCCAGACTGGTAAGAGACATAAAAAATTATTCCAGCAGAGAATGAATGTAAATGGCTAACCAATGGAATTAGAGATCTGAGAATTATAAATAAGCGTGCAAATTGAGGATTTTCATTTTTACAGAAGAAATAAGCACCATTAAGTATAGCTGTCATTATTAATCCAATAACTATTATTGTTTCTATACTCCTTAATTTTTTAAATTTCCAAATTACGGCTATTGCGAAATAAAACATTAATTCTACATATAAAGTCCAATATACGCCATTTAAATAAGTTGTCTTAAATAGCGGTTGCATCATTGTTAAATTGCCCAAAAGAAATTTGAAATCTATAGGTAATAAATGCTTTTCCAATATTGGTATAGTGATAAATGCAATTATTATCGAAAGCCAATAAGATGGGAAAAGCCTAATAAACCGAGAGATAAAGAACGTTTTAATACTATTAGCATTTATAATTGACATGAAAATAACAAAACCGCTTATTATGAAAAATAAATCCACGCCTGTACATCCATAACGGAATAAATTAAAATGAAATAGACAAACGGAAATTGCGGCCAGGCCTCTTAAAGCGTCAAGCTCATAAAATCTATTAGACTTATGTATAATCATTAACTGCAAGTATAATGCATCTGTTTAATAGTTTGAATCAAATTTATTATATAGACTTATATTATGGGTTAGTTAAAGTGTATCCGTTTGTATTTAAAGTAGATGTACCATTTAATACATATGAGTTAATTACACTTACATTTCCTAACAATTTTTTACTCCCACTTCCTGTTAATGTTAAATTCCTATATGTATTAGGGGCAATATCTTGCGGTCCTTCCAATGCGTATAAGAATGTATTTGGAGAAGCATTACAATCTAATGCTCCGATTTGCATAGGTGATTGAGTGTTTTTATATGTGAATGAACTATTTAAACCACCAGGTTGGACACTGAATTTTGACATACTATTATCTCCATTTAGTATTCCAGTCGTGCCATAATTATTTGAGCTAATTAAAGTAACAGTAATCGCTCCCGATATTAAGATGTCAGCAGCTAACATAAGACTACCGCCGCCGTTTTTAATAGACTGGTTATTGGTAGAGAATTTAAGGGTAGATCCTGAAGCTATAACGAAGTTTAAAAACCCTCTGATATCAATATCAATTCCATTTCTAAATTCAATTAGACAAGGATAGTTGAATTGGAATATAAAATTGGATCCAAGTGCCAAGTATTTACCGGTAAAAATGGTTTCTCCATTAGAATGGTTTTTTATTATACCACCGCCAATAGCAGTTTGATTAAATGCACCAGTTACGATAAAATTGTAAGAAGAAAGTTCTAATGTTCCACCAGCTGTTGTCAGTGTAGTTAACGTTGTATCTCCACTTAGTTTTTTTGTTCCACTACCCTTAATAACCAAGCTTGAGTAAGCTGTATATGGCAACGTGTAATCCCCATTATAGGTATATCCAATTGTTGACATTCCTCCATAATTAGGTATAAAGTTGCCTGTGCTCATCGGTTCTGTTGTAGTGCCTTGATGAAATATACCGCTAATTCTTAATGTTGAATTAGATGTTTCTCCATTTATACTTCCATTAACAACAAAGGGGGTGTTTGAGGTTACTGTAACTATCGAGTTACCCATAATAAGTATGTTATTATAGTTTTCATAGCCAGAAGTACCGCCACCTCCATTAAAAGTCAATTGAATATTAGGCCCGTTTAAATAGATATTTCCAGTTCCTAAATTGAATATTACTCCCCTGTAGTCAACTAGTATACCTGTGTTGAACTCTATATCGGCATTTATTGTATTGTTGAAAATTGCCGGTGAAGATATATTTATAGACATAAGCAGCCCTACAAAAGTAATTTTTCCGGCTTGGGTAAGTTTATAAAGCGTAGGGTTACCTCCGCTGTTACCGCCATTTAAGGTGGTTGTGCCGGTAACTGTTAATTCTCCATGAATATACTTGTTGCCTCCGCCGGATATAGTTAAGTTGTAATAAGGGAGGTACATAATATCCTGATCACCAAATCGTGCATATTCTATTGTGCTTGCGCCTGGTAAGAAGTTATCAATAAAGTTATTAACCCCTGATAGTTTTATAAAACTGGGTGTTGCTGATTGGTCAATAGTACCTGTAGCTTGCAGATCACCCGTTATAGTCAAGGTAACGTTACTTAGCTTTAAAATGCCTTTTACATATACGTTTTTTACAGTGGCGTTAATATTAGCGGTTACTGTATGATAGATGTATACAGTATCTCCGGCTTGTGGGGAATTGTTTCTTTTACGGCCATTGCTTAGCCAGATGGCGGGGTTGTTCCAGTTGCCGTCTGCTATGGAATACCACACATTTGCCTTTCGCAAGGTTGTAACATGTATGGGGGAGGTGGATAAGCTTATCATTTTAGAAACTCCTTAGTTTTGCTGATACGTACACATCGGCAGTTAAAGCGGCTTTATTTCTAACATAAATAGAGATACCGGGCTCCAGGGTGATTACACGGTTACCTGCGAGATCCAGATCAAACAGTATAGGAGAGAGACCAGCCAGTGATGCCAATGCAGTTGTGCCATTATTGCCCGAGTTGGCCGGGACTGCGATTTGTACACGGTTAAAATAATCGGTAGTGTTTGAGCCTGTTGCGCAAATAATAATATCAAAGTTACGTGCAGTTGTTTCCAGGCTTCTGAAAAGAACATCTAACACAATACTTGAATTGGTTGCGCCGGTAACAATTAGCATATCGCTATTAATGGGAAGCCCCGATGCCAGTTTTACTGCAGGATAAGTGCCGGTTAGCGTAGCAAAGGACGTTGTGTTTGAGCTGCTGTTCATAATATAGATTGATAAAAGTTATAAGAAAAGTTACCGGCTGATACAGCCGGGTTTATCCATTGCGTATCGTAATTTGTTGGGGAGGTTTTTACCAGCATTTGCCCTGTTGCCCCGCCTGTGGGTACCCCTTGTCCGGGAGAGCCTTGTGGCCCTGTGGCTCCGGTTGTGCCCTGGGTACCAGAAGCTCCGGTATTTCCGGTAGGCCCGATAGGGCCTTGCTCGCCTGTTGGCCCTTGTGTCCCTGCAACTCCAGTAGCCCCTGCTGGCCCTTGTGGTCCTGCTATACCTTGCGGCCCTTGCGCGCCGTCGGCACCTGCCGACCCTGTGGGGCCGGTTGCGCCTTGTGCGCCGTCAGGGCCTACTATCGATATTCCTGCTCCCCAAACGCCGGCGGTTTTTGGGCCGAAAAGCCTGAGCGTATTGGTATTGATGTAAAAGTCGCCATTGTTGCCGTCGGTGGTGTTGGATGGGTTTGTTACGCCGCTTAAAATTGTTTTGCCGTTTAAGCCTACCGGGCCAATATTTCCTTTTTCGCCCCTTGGCCCTTGCGGGCCGGTTTGCATGGAGAATGCCTGATTCCAATTTCCTGTAATCTTTTGGTAAAAGATCCCCGTTAGCGTATCAATATAGCTATCAGCATTTTTACCTGTGGCTGTACCGGGCAGGCCGGCTCCGTAGAGTAAAGTTCCGTCGGCAGCGTTGGTTTCGGGTAGTGTGTAAACAATGGCCCAGGTGCCGGTAAGTTTCTGTGCAAATTGGCCGGTTGTGGTTTTAACAAATACATCGCCATTTTTACCCGCTGTGTTTTGAGGCATCTGCGTTCCAAAGGTTAGAGATGCGCCGGCTGTGAGGTTTGCGTTAAGGTAATCTAAAAGCTGACTAACAGAGAACTGATAATCAATGCCATTATTTACCAGCAGTGATACATCGGCAGCGCTGAGGCCTGGCGCTATGGGGAGTTCGGTTATTTTTTTGTCTGTTGCCATTAGTATAAATAATCGGTTATAAATTGTTCGGTACTGATGTTATCAGCCGGGAAGTTAAAGTCTGTCCTGTCTACCGCGCGGATACGTGGCCCGGCTTGCCTGCTGGCTTTGTTCTTGCGGTTATAATGCCATGCCGGGAAAGCTTCGTTGTGATCCAGCAGAAATCTTTCGGCTTCATTGCAGTATGCATTTGCTGTACTTCGTTGTTGCTGAACCAGTTTTACAATGTCTTTGGCGGGCAGGGCATCTGCGTTATCATAACGTTTGGTAACCGGGCCGGTAGCAGTATAGTGCACGGCATCAGCCTCAATAAAGCGGGCAAAGGCAAAGTAGGAAAGAACGGGCTGCAGGCCCTGGTAAAGTACCACGTATCCGTGTTCGTCCAGGTATTCGCTGCCGTTGAGCAGGTCTTTGTAATGCTGCGGTGCGTCATCTTTAAGAACGCCGTCGGTATCCAGGTTTTTGATCAGATCATAGTATAAAGCATAACCCAAAAAAGGTTTCAGATCAAGTTCCTGTGCTTTTTGGATAAAAATTTTTATCCGATCGGGTTTAACATTTGCAGCAATATCTTCAAAACGTTTTAAGGTTTCGGGGGTAATAAGAGCGCCCCTGCCCCCTGAAGGGAGCGTTTGTGAGTCGGTTGACATATTAATTTTATAAATAAGGGTTAAAAACTCCCCCTTCAGGGTTTTAGGAGGCTTTGCACATTGCTTCTGCCTCGGCCTGTTTAAAACCGTAAGCATGTACCAATGCTGCTATTTTATTGAGATTGGGGATTGTTGATTGCAACAATTGGTTAATTGCTGCGCCGGCTTTTATACCGATGGTGTCATCCGCTACGTTTGCAGGCACCGGGATAATGTTCCAGTTGCCGGCCGGGTTAATATTGGTGTAATAATTATCAAAGATCTCCTGCAGTGTTTCGCTTAGCTCCAGCCTGTCGGGCGAGGTGTTGTCGTTAAATTCGCGGATGGCCTGTTTTTTTTCGCCGCCGTTGCTTAAGCCCGATGACTTTTCGGCGTTGATGAGTTCCTTAGGCACTGAAAAACCTTTGATGATGCGGGCCTCTACAGAGCGCTCGGTGCTTTCAAAAAGCTTATCGTTATTCTGGATGGCGTATGGCTGAAACTCTGGTTTGGCACTTTCATCTTCATATTCTATAACGATGATCTTCTGTGCGCTTTTGGCTCCCTGGAATGTACCCAGGTCTTTTTCTAACTGCGACGGCGTATTAACTCCGCTGCCACTATCGGTACTGTTATCTGCTTCTTCGCGGCGCGATTGCATAAACAGCATGGTGGATGGCAGGAAACCGGTAGTTACCTCGCGGTTGTTAAAGATTTTGATACCGGCTTCGGTTTCAAAATCCTCCCAAACAGAATCTGCTTCAATCAGCGGATAATCATCCACTTCGGGGTTAAAGTAAAATAACTGTCCTTTGTATTTATCCCATCCGCCGGCTACCTGTACCTGCTGCTTAATCGTTTCTTCACCAGGGTTGTATTTATTCAGGAAAGTGATCTTGCTGCGCATGATGTTTTTCCAGGTTTTGCGGCCCCAATCGTTATAGATAGCAAATTTGCCGGCAGTTTCCGTGTTGTCGGTATCGCCCATGCGGATGTCCTCGAACTTTACATAGTTTACCGAAGTTATTTTGCAATTGGCGTTGTAGTTTACATGGATGCCGAATCCGCTGAACAGGGCTTTATCTGTAGCAATGGCTTTTAAAAGTTTGGCTAATGTGAGCCCTTTGCTGTTTATTACTTGTTTGCCCAGCGCAGCTTCTTCAAAGCCATTGCCGCCTATAAACTTGGCCCTCTTGTTCCAGCAATCTTTGGCGGTTGGCGATTGTGCCACCAGTTCCAGCATGCGTTGCGGGTAGGCGTTATCCATATCGTAGTTAAGAATGCCGAAGGTTTGATTGGGCCTTACCAAGATCCGCCGGTCAATTTGTGGTAAGTAGGTTTTCATTTTGCAGCCTCCCTGCCCCCTAAAGAGGGAGTTATTTTTTCAGTTGTTATTTTTCTTACCCTTTTCTCTTTTGCTTTAGGCTTTTCGCTTTCTGTTTCTTCAGAAACTTCCGCTTCGGGGGGCAGAGGGGCAAACAGGCCGGCTATGTGCGGGTATTTTTCCAAATACCATTCGGCTTCCTGGTCGGTAAGGTTGTCGTTATTATGAACGGCCGCCGAGCCCGGGACGAATTGATGGTTACCTGGTTTCAGGATGTATTTTTTCATGCAGTTTAGTTGATGGTTCATGGATTTGTAGTTCATGCACATTAGGGTAGATGGTTCATAGTACATTGCTCAAATGCCACAAACTATGAACCATCAACTTTTAACTAACTATGCTACCAGGGTTTCCAACGCGGCAATGGTGCTTGCATAAGTGGCGCTGCCGCCGCCCGTTGGTGCAACTGATACAGCACGCGGCGGGTATGGCTCCTTCAGTTTATCCGGGTTGGTTAATTTGATTTTGTAACCACCATCTAAAGCTTCGTCGGTCGCGTTGCGTTCTGCTTCGGTTACGATCATGCCGTTTACGGCACCAAATAGTTCGATGGCAGAATCGCTGTCTTTATAATTATTTACCACAATGGCTTTTACGCGGCCATAACCCATTGCCATTAATTGTGCTTTAACATCTACCGATAAGCCGGCTATGTTAAAGTCGATCTCCTCGGTATAACGCGGGCCAACCTGTGTTTTGGCCAGTTTGCTTGTGGTGTTAAAACTGTTGTTGGTGCCCTCAAATTTGTAAACCTTGGCACTGCCTACTGCTGTAAGGCCGGTTATAATAAGCGGATTTGTGGTATCATAAGTTAAGGCAATATCATCTTGGTTGAAGATATACACTACATCTTCAATACCGGATGTGATAGGTTCGCTGGCGGCAAGGCTAAAGCCTGCGTTTATTTTGTTGTAGATTGACATGGAGTTGATTGATTATGTTAGATGGGTTGAATTAATAAATTGGTATCAAGTAGTTAGTATCAAGTATCAAGATCTGATCGGGTGACAAAAGGGGAATTGGTCTTGCTACTTGATACTAACTATTTGCTACTGTTTATGCGCTTAAATAGAAAAGCTCGTTAGCGAATTTGAAGTTTACGGCGGCTTTCATGCGGGCCTTCATGCGTACCACGTTATCGTTGGTATAAGGCTTCATGTAAACGGTTGAGAGTTCTGATGCATCGCCTAAAAGATCTACACCAAGAAACAGGTTAGATGACCTTGCACCCAGGATAGTGTTTGCCTGCCAGTGGTTCATTAACTGCAGCGGTACACCCAGGTAATCCATTTTCTTAGGATCGGTAAAGGCATTCAGAACGTTTACCGCTTTATCTGCCTGTGCCTGTGCGTAAGCATAACCTACATGAAGAGGGATCTGTAAGTTGAAATCTTCCTGACTGCGATCGGCAGGATCCAATTGTGCGTAGATGCCGGTTAACACGCTTAATACGTTGCTTGCGTTAATGTAGCTTACGGTTGCAGCTGTTGAGGTACCGCCGAAGGTAGCTGGTTTGCGGGTGTTCACTTCGTTGTAGTTGCGCACCAGCTTAAAGGTAGTAGCGCTAAGCACCTGTATAAAGTACGATTGCCCCTGCACATCTATGCCGCCGCTGCTGTTGGTGGTATCTTTACTGGCACCGGTTACAGCGGTAATGGTAACTACGTCGCCATCTTTCAGCGTTGCTGTATCAGATACCGTAACTACGCCTAAAGCGCTGATGGCTGTTGCCGCCATTGAAGTTGCCGGTTTGCCTAAACCTACTTTGTAAACGCCGTTTGCTGCTGCAATAGTTGGCAATAAGCCGGTGAACGGTGCGGTAAAGGCGGCTTCTTTTGTGGCACCTTTACCCAGCCAGTACAAACGCTCGTTGGCAATTTGTATTTTGGTGAGATAGCGTTGTACCATAAAATCGCTCAGGTCTACCATGCCTTCGTAATCCTGGAAAGCTCCGGGTTTAAGCTGCTGGGTTTCCCATGATTGCACCAGTTTATCCCATTGTTCCTGTTTCATAAATTCGTACACTACGGGGTCCAGGTAGCTTTCGTGCTGGGCGGTGGTAGTGCCCTGGTCGGTAAACATGCCGCTTGGGTCCTGCAATACCACATCATCATCTACATCGAGGATGATCTTGCGCGATTTTACGTCGTTAATAACGGTTAGCAACCCGCGTTTTACGGAGTCGGCCTCCAGGAGCGTGCTTGCCATAAATCCAGCCAGCGCTTCGCCGGCATAGGTGTTGTTGGTAAATGTAAATTGAGCCATTCTTTATTTTGCCCCCCAGCCCCCTAAAGGGGGAGCTTTTTGATTAGTTAGGTTATATATAGGGATGTTGTATGATAAGGGTTAGGCAGATATTTCAATTTCCCTTCGGGAGATTATCGGGCCACAGCTTTTTTTACCGCGTTTTGGGCCAGCGGGCTTTGCGGTGCAAAGAAGGGTTGAGTTTCGGTTTTTGCTTTGCTGCTGCGTTTAGATCCTTCGGGTGTGAAGTCGCTTTTTATCTCGTTCTTAACTTCCTCGCGTGTTTTTTTGAGGCGATTGTTAGCGTCTTCCAGTGCGGCTTTGGCTTCGTTTAGCAACGCGTTTTGTGCATGCAGGCGCGCTTTTACTTCCAGTAAACGATTTTGTACATCTGCAGGTCTCTTTGGCGATTTAAATTTGCCGGCAATAACGCTTTCGTCGTCTTCATCTGTGACTTCATCCGCGTCGATGGAAGACACCTTTTGCACTTTACCGTCTTTAATGGCTAATTGTTGCCCTTCGGATGTGGTGTAACTGTCGGTAATGGCTGGCATGCTTAAGTCTTCATCCTGGTAAACGTCGCAGCCTTCGCTTAACTCGCCGGTGTGGTGCAGGGCCCCTTTGTCGGTAATGGTTTGTTTGTTCACCACTTTTTTAAAGAAGTTCATGATCTTGTCTAAAACCGAGGTGGTCCGTTCAATCAGTTCTCTGTTGTCTGTGTTCATATTTGTTTTGTTGTTTAAGATTTTGTTGATGCAGCGCTGGTAAACCGCAGGTGCTGTTTCGGTATATTTTTTTATGAGGGCGCTGTTGACGATGGTATCGGTATAATCCTCAATTGCGTCTATAAAACCAAGGTTGAGGGCCTGGTCGGCAGTCATCCAGGTGACGGAGTTGATCAAACTATTAACGGTAACCCCGTCTAACCCGGATTTATCTATGTAGATCTGCGCCAGGCGCGATTGTACTACGTTCAACATCTGCACATCTTTTAAAAGCTCATCGGCATTGCCGCCGCTGCCAACCATTGGTTTGTGAATCATCAGCAGGGCGTATTTACTCATCACTATTTTGTCGCCCGCCATGGCTACTACCGATGCAGCCGACGCGGCCAGCGCATCTATATAAGTGGTTATGTTGCCGGGGTACTTCTTCAGCAGATCGTATATGGCAATGGCATCAAACGCGCTGCCGCCAACCGAACTGATATGTACCTCAACATCTGCGCCGGCCGCTGCATCTAATTGTGATTTAATGTAAGTGGACGACAGGCTCCCGGAGCCTATGCAATCCGTTTCGGTATCGTATAGGTATAATTTCATTGTGAGTTGATAATGGTGTATTGTGAGCGGGTTTTTAGCCCTGGATATATATCCTATTAGTGCAAAACTTAACTTATGACAGGTGCACGTTTAGTTGACCGGAGGATCTTTTCAATCTAATAATCATTAAATCGTGATTGTGTTTTGAATGCCGTTTGGCATAATTCAAAGGTCGTGATAATTCTTTTTTGTGTTGGTGACAGTAGCTTGTCAGTAATATGAAATTATCTTTGAACTTTGATTTCTAGGATTTGCCGGTAGACTTGATAGTTGCGAATAACTTAATTATAGCGATCGAACTATACAAATATCGGGGTTATTATGCTGGCTGATGGTGACAGCGGTTTGTCAGTTGGGGTTTTTTTGTCTGAACTCGAATTTAAAGAATTTTTGGAATGAGCAGAATTAGTATTCTCATTATTATGTATAATTCTTTAATTCGAATAATTAAGGTTCAGGTTTTCGCACTCGTTAAATTTCCGAGAAACAATTAAGTGCGCGCCAGATGGTGCGCTCGTCTTTACCGAATTTTACTTCGGCTTCCAGCACTGCCTGGTTTTTGGTGAGCTGGCGCATTTGCATCTGGGCGGTTACCCATAGATAGATCTCGCGGTAAGTAAATACTTTGGTAGTGATAAAACCGGCCTTATACATGGCCGTAAATACGCCGTCATTAAACAGCGTGTTGGCAAGTTGAATATTCATGAGCCCCTCCCGTCCCCTAAAAGGGGATGCTATTTGTTAGTTAATGGTTTGGTTAATTAGATATTAAATTAGTTTCCCCTTTAGGGGTAGGGGCCTACTATAAATTTACCCTGTTTATTGTTTGGGCAAGTATGTTCTGTTGATTGTTTACGTCTTTAACGTCCACGTAAATAGGGGGGAAGTTGTTGATCATCTGGTAGGCCAGGGTGTTGGCCATATCCTTAATGTCGTTTACCGGTTGGTTGTAGTAGCGGTTGGCGTTACCGCCATCGGTAAATATGCCGCCTATGGCATAGCCCCTGCTGGTGTTGGGTACCGAGAAATCCCGGCCGCCGTGGGCAACGTTTATGGCACTTACCAGGTTGCGCGCCCATGGGTTGCGCATAGCCTCAGATACTACTACGGCTTCGCCGCTGCGCAGATAAGCGTTGGTGTTATCGGTACGGCTGTAGCCGGGCAGTACAGCACCCTTACCATCGGATAGATACTGCCCACCGGAAGCAAAACCGGGTTTTTGTTTAATAATTGTAGCGATAGACGAAGCCCCCTGCGCGGCCATAAAGGCTGCCTGTGCTATACCTAATGCCTGGCCAATAAAAGGAATACCCGAATATGCTTTTAAGGATTCCAGCACAGCTTGTTTGGTGCTGATTATTGTATCAGCAATTGAAGTTGCCTTTTTTGCAAGGAAAGCTGCTTTGTATATAGCCGAATCTTTTTTGCTATTGGCTAATACTGCGTTTATATATTTATCGCCGGCATGTATTTTGGAGCTTATCAACTGCGTTTCTAAATCAAGCTTCTGCTTATCGTACTTCCTTTTTATCCCGGTTGTGTCTTTGTGTTGTTTTTCCGCCGCTGTAATTGCAGTTTGATACTCCGTGTTTAAAGTTGTGATTTGCTGCTGAAGAGATGGGTTTACGTTTGTTTCGTCTGTTTTACTGTTATTGAATGTCGCGTTATTTACTTCGCCGCCTTCCTTTACGTTTGTTTCGGTAACAGAAGGGCCATTCTTTATCTCAGTGATTTTTTTATTTAACTGTGTTTCGTAACTTATACGCACATCGCCCGCTTTTTTGTAAACTTCGTTTTGTTTATCAATAGATTCTTGCAGCGCTTGTATTTGTTCTGTCGTAGCTTTTCCCTGAAGATCCGCTAACTGTTTTTGTTCTTCTATAATACGCTGTTGTAATTCCTCCTGTTCTTTGTCAAAATCTTCCAGCTTTTGTTTTTTGTTTTCTTCTGCCTGCAAAAGTTCTTTTTGCTTTGCATCTTCTGTGCTATCAATTACAATTTGCGCGAGTTTGTGCTGAAACTGGTCAAGTTTATCCAGATCATCTTTCCGAAAAGTATCTACAATCTTTTTTAATGCCTCCTGGTGGTCTTTTTCTATTTCTTCACGTTGTTTGGATGATAATTTTTTTCCGGACTTTAATCTCTCATCATAGTAATCATTGATACTTTTAACCTGGTTGTTGTATTCGTTAAAGATAACTACCGACTCGTGGGCTATCTGTGTCACCTCATCATTTTTAGAACCTTTTTTGTTTTTATTATTGTTTTGAGATTCATCAGGAATGATTTGTTTGCCCCCGGTTAGCGTTGAAACACCATTGCCAGGTTTTTCTGTTAATTTACTTATTTCATCGGCAAATTTATTGTTCTGTTTATTTAGGATGTCTTTATCGGTATTATAATTATATATTATTTTGTCACTTGCAGCGCGAAGTTTTTTTTGTATATCTATATTATCCTGGAGTTGCATAACCATTCTGTCGTTGGGTAAAGGCTTATACCAACCTTCTTGATTAAGATACCCACTTTTTACCTCCTCGGCCTTTTTCTCTGATGCGATTATCTGCAAGTTCTTTTTTCTTTCTTCGGCAATTTTTAAATCGTTTTCAATATTTCGGCTTGCGTTGGCTGTGATCTTATTTTTGTAAGCTTCTGCATAGGCTGCATCTAATATCTGGGTTTTAAGGTTTTTATAGGCATCGGCGGCTTTGCCTGTTTTAAACGCTTCATCATCTAAATTCTTAAAGGTGGCAGGCCATTGCTCACGAAGTAGAACCATAGCTTTTCTTCGTTCTTCGAGAGAAAGATTTTGATTTTGTGATGCCCGAAAGAGCATGTTTAAAGCAGTAATTTCGCCTTGGGCAGATTGTGCTCCCCTTATCCTTGCTTCTGTAACGGAACCTGCAATTATTGCCTGTTCTTTCATGGCCTTGCCAAATGCAGTTAACCTTGTTTCACCTTTAAAGAGATCGCTCACCCAATCTATAATTGCTTCCCCATAAGTAGCCAGCAAAGTTACACCTATAGAAATAACAGTGTTCCAAGATAGCATGGATGAGGCCAGTTGTTTAAAAATATTTACTGGTTTGCCACCAGTTGCAGCCAGTTCTTTATTTTGTTTATTAAGCTCGGCCATTGCTTGCACTACTTCCGGAAGTTTTTCACCAATGCCCTGTAACCCGGCTTTTATGCCATCTGCAAAAGATGGCAGTTTTCCATTTAACCCGTTTATTGATTTTTGAAGTTCATTTAATGCCTCTGTGTATTTTTTCGCTTTTTCAATATCATCTGTGTTGATAGGAGCGTTGTTTGTTAGATTACTCATTTTTTATGTTTTAAATGCCATTTGGCATATTTATATTAAGAATGTATTGCAGTTAAATATTCTGTTAATATTTATTAAATTGATTTTCAGTAAAGGTTAGAATAGCTAAAACGTAGTATTTATCGTCAATGTATTCAAATCCGGCTGGGAGTTTTGGCTTAGGGAGGTGCGTAACCAAGGTCTTATCAGGCTCTACAGCATACAGCTTTATTATTACATTTGATATTTTACCATTCTCAGTCGTTGTATCAGCAAAAAACTTACGTTCTATAAAATGGCCAAAATATGTTGATTTTTTACTTCTGTAAGTGCTTGTTTTCATGCCCATGTCTGATGCCAGAGATCCTATTTCTGAGGTAGTTTTGGATTTGATTATCCTATAGAATGGACGGATTGCGGTATCGGGAGAGTATTGGGTATAGTTATCGGCATAAACTTTATCGCCGCTACTGAACGGTTTTGCTTTCATGTCGGCATAATAAGCTTCTATGTAGGATTGGTTATAAAAAAATACAACCATTGCAATTAAAACGAGGGATCCCAGGATGTTGAATATGATTTTTTTCTTAGATAGTACCATATGTTTTATAAAATTATTGTGTAAGCAGATTGTTATTCAAAGTAAAAAAGAATTTGTAAATATTTATCTTAACACGTGCTAAAGCGCGCATTTTTGTAGATAGAGATTTAAAGATAAAAGCTTTGCGAAAAAGCATTATGTAAAACAGAACATGTAAAATAATAATTCATTTGGATTGGGTTTTGCTAAAATTATTGGTAAATATATATTTTTTTTGATAAATAAAGGGACTTATTTTATAATTTGCTTATCGTTATACATGTGCAATTGGTAGTACTTGTAAATAATTCTGTAGATAGAGGACGAAATGCTTATTATACAACTTAAAACTTTTAAAGAAAAATTCTTTGACATCGGTCTTGGTATCACATCGAAAGACCCAGGGCATTTTATTTTTTATTATGGAGAACCCGATGAAGAAAAAAAGTGGAAATTGGTTTTCAGGATTCAATGATTAGTATAATAAAGCCTCACAAGAAACTCCTGAAACCAAGAATACTTTGTAAACTTCTATCTGTAGACAAATAATTTTAAATTATTTGTGTGAATAAGAATATTGTTTGGTAATTGAAGTAGATACTGTTTTATAGATTTCGCGAAAGAAATTATACATATAAACTTTAACCTCGGTAAATGGATGTGACTATTTATGTATTACCGGAGAGTTTGGGCTTGCAAAAAACGGATCTATATACACTAAACTATCTGCATAAACATAGCCAACAGGTAAGTTGGGCATAACATCATATTTGAGATATTTATTATCTGGTTTTGTAACATAATAGGTAGCCATATGTGTTTCAGAACTACTATAGTTTACAGGTAGTATCTTGGTATCCAGGTATCTTCCGAGGGTGAAATGTTTATTTGTTTCCATATCCTTTATATTATAAAAAGTACTTGTGTTTTTTAAATATGGCTTAAATGAGTTGTCTTCAGCAATTCTTAAAGCAGTTATTTTATCCTCTTCAGTATAAAGCAATTTATTTTCAATTTCGTTTTCCCTAATAGGCCTTATCAAACGCATTACTAATATACCATCACCAGTGCCTTTATTAACAATAGCATCAGAAAGATAAACAACAGAATAAGGCGCAAAACGATCAGTTTTAAAAACATAGATGTAAGCGGCATAAAAACCCAATATATTAAAATAATAAAAGAAACCAACTGTAACTGCAACAGCGGCGGTTCCTAAAAATAGTATAATTTTTCTTTTTCTCGTGTTACTTACTTTTGGTTTGTTAAGTGATTGTTCTGGGTGCATGGCTTTAGGTTTGCTAATTTTATTGGTAAATATAATTGTATTTTTTGATAATAAAAGAACTTGTTCTATTATTTGCTTATCAGTAATAGAAATGTTAAGTAAAATATATTACTTAACATAGTTTTATCTGTAGTTATGAGCCATCTTACCAGTTTATGTTTACTATGTTATTTGGAATATTATTATTTATAAAAGAGATGCTCATCTGGAAGCTTTTACTAAATATGCATATAATAGTTTAAAAACGTACAGGATTGGGAATTTCAGGTTGACGAAATTAACGATAACAGTTACTATGCTACTTCTATTGCCCAACCATTTTTTGATTTAGATATCCCGGTATATAATTTGCTCCTTGTAGCCACAATTACAATAGTGTGGATTCAATTGCTATTACTAACCGCGTCGACTTTGGTTACACAACACCTAAAAAAACCTAAGAATGCTGAGATAATAAAGCAAATTGGTATAATGAAAGGCCTCCAAAAAGGAGATGTTGTATTAGTATCAGGAGCGTTACTCTATGTTAATAACAAAGGGAAGTTGATTTTTCTTCTTTTTATCAGGACTCTCAGCCGTGGAATTTTGATTTATTAATATCTGAAATCAAAGGAAACACAAGTAGATTTATATTAAGTGTTTTTTTATAAACTCACTGTATTAGCAATTTTTTGATAGCTGATATCTTCAAATCAAATTTTAAATTATCAAAGGGGGTAACTGACGATAATTCACTACCATAAGGTTCGATATTTATACCACCAGAAAGGTTTTTCTCTATTTCACCGGTTACAAAAACTTCATCTCCTTTTTGCAGAACTTTTAGTGCATCCTTAATTTTGTTTGGCTTAACATCAATAAGGGATACCAGTATCGGAAAGGCATATTCCGGATATTTTTCTTCCTTCCAGTTACTGCCGGGTATTATTAGGTCTACCTTTATATAATCGGTTGGGTAAGAGTTAACCTCAATGTTGTGTACTATTGCTACCCAACCGTCTATCTTACGGTTGTTTAATACAAATTTGGCAACTTCCTTTTGTTCTTTTTCTAAAAATTCAGTTTTTGTTATTTCATTCAGTTGCGTAGCGTATACAGAATCTGCCTGGTTTAATCTCTTAATAAATTCTACCTCGCTCTTTGGCATTTTTTTAACAGTGTACCTGATGTCGTTTGGCTGGTTGCAGCTAATAAAACTATAACTGGAATAAGGTAAAATAATTTTTTCATTCGGTTTTAGGATTGCTAATTTTATTGGTAAATATATATAAATGTTTTTAAAGACAAAATATTAATTATTATTTGGTTGATAGCATTAAATCGCTTTTTGTAACAAAGCTGGTGTTGTTCATATCAAATAATAAAACAACACCGCTATGGTAATTTTAAAATCTGACTATTTCACCAGCCACGAACGCCTTATCCTCTTTATCAACGAGAACAAGATAAAGCGTGAAGATATATTGGTAATAACACAGGCCCCCAGTATGTACACTATCTTTTTCTACGGCGATGATGCGGTAAAAGAAATAACACACGGGCTATTTTCTTAAGGCTCGGATGTTATCCCAGCTTCACCAGCTCAATTTTCACCGGCTGGCCTTTGCGCCAGTTGTCTATTTTGTTAATGTAGTAATAAGCGCTGTCCTGCTCCAGATAAACCGGGATCAGCAGATCAAGCTCCAGCACATCGCGCGGGCTTAGCATAAAATAACGCTCTACCTTTTTGGTTTGCTGCAGTATTTTTTCCAGCTCCGGGTAGTAGGTTTTGCGCAGATCGTCCCACAGTAAACTTTCGGCACCATCTGGCTTATAAAAATAGGGTACCGATATGGTATCATTTACCACAATGTTTGTTATACCATCGGTAAAGGTTACCTGTTTGCTTTGGTTAAGCAGGTTTAGCTTCTGGTCTATCAATAGCCGGGGCTGTGTACCCGTAGTAAAATCAATAGCTGTAATGTCATCGGTAGTATCCACCTTTAAAATTTGCGCTATGGTGCCGCCAACGTACGGGCGGTTAAGGGTAGGTGCAAACTGGCTCTCGAAAAGATCGGTTGTAGGCGGTAATGTTTTATCTTTAACATTTATCTGCGCATTGCCGAGGCTTTTTGGAAGAATAGCTTCATCTTCCCGGTATTTCATATAGTTTACCTGGGCGTAGCCACCCAGTTGAAAACTGATAGCCTTGCCCTGGTCCAGGCATTTTTTAGTCCAGTTTTTGGCAACGGGGATATTATCAACTATATCCCTGAAGGAGGCAAAGGTTACAGTTCGGTTGGTATTATCAGTTTGGCAAATAATACCAAAGCGCTGCAGGGTATCTTTAAGCAAATCTTTTTGGGTGATATCCGGGAAGATGCGCTCGCATTGCACCTGCTGCTTATACAGTACATTGATGTTACTTGAAGTAATGATGAGCGAACTACCGCTATATAGGGTAATACTGGCATGCGTGTTACCAAAAAACTCGTAACCTATGCTTATTTCGTCGCCATCTACCAGTTCTATATCTGCCGACAGGCTGCGCGGTTCAAAATTATGCCAGCCATAAATATTACCGCCTGATGTACCCTCTACACGGTCTTGTGTATCCCATACCGAAAAATCGTAAGTTAACTCGGCCATGCTTACCGTACCATAAGCTGTTTTAACCATAATGCGTATCACTACATAAGCCGGGTAGCCGGTTACCCGACCATGCAGCTTAAACATGTCAAAACGCACAACCACATTTACCGTACTTATTTGTTTAGACCGGTAGGTTGTGCCATTAAACTGTTGATGTGGATCTGACGTAATATTGTTAAATTGAAGCGTCCCATTACCATCGGAAACTGTAAGGTGGTTAATAACACTTGTTGTAGCAGCAAATGCGGTTAGTCCGTATTCATCGGGCTTGTTTTGGGTATCGCCGCCATGTTCAAAATTATCGTTAGCAAACTGAACGATGAGTTTATCATACAACGGCTGCTTTAGCAGAAATGAGTTTGGATCTATCCTGTACCCCGCAGTTTTCACAAATAATTCAATAGCAGTTTTTAAGAAAAAGCCGGGGCGAATGTAGCGTACATCTATCTGGGGCGCGTTACTAAAGTCGGGGGCAATTTTTCCATAATCTACCACCGGCCAAATCCATCCTTCGATTTTGGTTTGCGATTGTACAACGGTTTCTACATTCCAGGTATGGTCATAAGGGCCGAAGGCATCAAACAGGCCGATAGGGGTGGTGGCATCACCCATATCGTAGATCTTGGCATCGATGCTATCAAAAAAATCTACGTTACCGCTAAGCACTGTAATTGAGGCGCCGTCGTGCTCTACACCGTTTAAAACGGCAATGCCATTGGGCACAATCTCCAGCCCATCCTGTACAATTTTTGCCTGGTAGTTATCATAGGGCAGGCAGGTTGTAAAAGCTACATCATCCGGAAAGCCCAATATCTGGCGGTTACGTTGTGTTAGGGGCAGCTTAAACTGGTTGCTGGTATTACCCTGCTGATTTTTTACCTCGGCCAGGTTATTTATCTGGAAAGTGAGGGCGATGGGGCTGTCGTCGGCCAGGTCAACGTATTCATCGTTTATAAATAATTGAATAGTGGTCATGCTTTATTGCGTTTGAATGTTAATAGCCGGCAGGTTAAATGTTAAGCTGAACGGAGCGTAGCCGTTACGGGTTTCATACTCGCTATAGGTTGCTGTATTAATAATAATGGTTTGCCATTTAACCGGGTTTTTGTTCACCAGCATTTGCACTTTGGGCGAGTACTTGATGGATTGCAGCCCTTTAATATCCGCCACGGACAGATCCTCGGCTACAACTTTAATTTTTTGCCCCGCTGTTTTGCTTATTACTTCTTCAATACTATCCTGATGTTCCCAGTCATTAACATAGTTCTTTATGATCACGGCGTTTTGCACATCTAAGCTTATTTCCTGGTTGTAAATAAAGCGATAGTAATTCCAGCTGCCGCTTAATCCTATCCAACGGAGATAAACCCATTGATCGTCTATAGCATCGTCTACCCGTATAGTTTGCGTTTGGGTAACGGTATGAACGGTGTTCCCATCGGCATATTTAAGGGCGATATCTATAAAGTAAACATCTTCAGTAAAAGATGTATCTATAAGCAGGCGGTTTAAGCCTAATTGCGCAGGAATGGGGATGGTACCGGTACTTTGCCTTGCGATAATGAATTTGTTACCATCCTGATTGAGCAGCCAGGATCCGTCTTCATTTAATAAGCTAACTGTTTGCAAACCGCCTGACATGGGAGTGCGGTTAATATCCAGTAAAGTAAACTCGCAGTACAGCTCGCGCCCCAGCAGATCTTCGCTATAAATAAACCCGATATCAAAGGGGTAGCCATTGCTGTATGCAGGTTCTGCAAAATCGGTAACCCACCTGGCTTTTTCGAGGCCTCCGGCAAGGTTGCTGAAGGGTACAAATGCTACCAGGTTACCGCCATAACGTTCGCCCAATTGTTTGGCAGCGTATAAAATGTAATAGGTATGGTTGATGTTAACAAAGTCTGAAGTTTTGGTAACACCGTTTTCGTCCCACTCTTCGGCATAGGCTATTTGATAACTTGCGCTGAGGTTATCGTCCCTGAAATTGCTTTGGGTGTAGGTGCTTTCATCTTTAGCACGCAGTAAACTTTGCAGGAAATTAGATAAATCGGCCTTGATCAATCCCGTACCATCGGGGCGATTTGTTGATTTTATGGTATTTTGCAGGCCGGTTAATTTATCAGTATAATTAATACGTGTAATCATTTTATAATAGGGGCGCAGCTGGTTTATATTGATATAGCCTGCTGCATTGCCTGCAAAACCAGTACGGATAATTAATGTATTATCTGGTGTTGTTTTTTCCACCTCGTAGATCCCTTTGTACATGCCCGCATTTACGTAAACTTTATCACCAGCTTTTAAAACCGGCACTGAAGTTTGCTGATTAATGAGTGGTGCATCTACTTTTAATATGGCGTATTGCTTTTCTGTATCTTCTGTTACTGCGGATACATTAAAATCTTTACGCTGATAGGTAAAAACAATGGGGTTGAATGCAGCATTCCAGCGGGAGATATTGCCATCGGATAAGGTTAACGATGGATCGGCAGATAACAGATTGGTTAAAATGGGAATCTTAACGGTAAATTCTGCCTGACAGCTATTGCTATCATGTGCATTAACCGTTATTAAACCGCCGCTTAAACCTGTAAATACAGGTGATGATTGCGGTGCATCAGCATCTATAAAGTACTCGATGCTTCCATAGCTGCTGCTGGCTATCACAGTTATTTGCGCATCTTTTGCACCGGGTGCTGATTCTGCTTTATCAACCTTAACGCGGCTGATGAGCAGGTCGCATTCGTTTGCAGGCAAATCGGGGGCTGTTACTGCACCGGTACCAGTGATGGAGAATGACGTAAAGTACCCGGTATCCGGGTCGCTTAAAAGCCCGGCATAAATAGCTGCTGATTGGCCGGCAATGGTTATTGTATAATTTGCAACCTCACCATTAAGGTTTCGTAGATAACTAACCGCAACGTTGTTTCCGTTGGTAAGCTGGCCTGTGTTAGCATCTGTTAGTTTTATAAAAATTTTACCATACACTTGGTTGCCTATGGTATAGGTGTTTGTAGTATCAATATTTGCAATTAAAGACATATTGTTTTGTTTTAGCCTGATTAGGCAATGGAGTAAATATTATTTGGCTTAACCTTAGTGCCCATAGGTTTACAGTATCTCACTATACATACTATTTAGCGTAATGGTTAAACCTACACCGGTGGTGTTTACATCAAACTTGTTATAAACGGGCTGACATTTGGCTTTTTCGCCCGCTTTAATGCGGAAGTAACGCCCTTCGCCATCACGGTATTTTGCTGCCTTTACAATAAATTCATTTGCCATGCGTAGTGCCTGTTGTACGTAGGTTTCGTTTTCGGCAGTATATTGGCCAAATTCTGTTTTGTACAAAAACTCCAGGTAGAGTGTAAATACATTATTTACCGAGCCATTAATATGTGGCGATACCACAATGGGCTGCAGGGGGTATAACATTACACAGGGAAATTCGGCATTGTCTGCCAATGTGTTCAATTCTGTTTCGGTGCCATATAAAAATGCAGGCGCCGCGCTAAGCGTTTGTGCTATCGCTTCAATTTCATTTCTCATGATGTTTTAATTTTATCCTGCCTGATGATGAGTTTAAGAGGCGGGAGGTTTTAGTTTTATAGGTTGCCCATCAGGAGGCCGAGGGGCTTATTATTTCACTGTACCTTTTTTGATATTCTGCTTCGGTTTTATTTAGCAGCAGTTTGGTAAGAATGCGTTCGTATGGCATTGCCAGTATAGCATTCCATTTGGTGATATCCCCGCCGGCGAGCGAGTTTACGGTATTAATATATTTAAACTTTTCAAAAGCTTGTATACCGGCCCGTTTTTCCAAAGCTGTAGCAACCGATGCCAAAAGCCTGTTTTCGGTTTCGATAAGTTTGGATAGTTCATAAAAAAATGTTTGGCTATGGGCAGTGCCTCCGTTACCCAAAGTTTTTTAATGGTTTCGGCAAAGGCCGCCGCGGCATATTCATCGTAATTTAAACCAGTTGTCCGGCAGTATAAATAGTAGCCCAATACCTTGCAGCATGCGTTTAAGGATGGATTAAAATATTCTTTCCAATTCTCTTCGCCATACTTTTCTATATGTTGTGCTATCTCGTCGGCAATTACGTCACGTGCGGCCATAAATGCCCCGGCAGGTTCTACAGAAAGGTTATGTATTACATCAACTTTAACAGGCTTGCCATCAACCGGGATGGTAATGCTTTTAGGGATCTCGTCACTATTATACAGGTATTTTATTTGATGGGATAAGCTAAGTACCGCATCGGCAAAGGTCATAAAATCATTTGCGTTACGTACGCTTTGTAGATCTGTTGCGGCCACACCAGATAATATACTGATGGCATCCAGATCGCCCAGGTCAGGCGTATCCTGTAATTGCATCATTTGCCCGAGGGTAACTTCGCTTAATTGCGAGGGAATACTTACCCGCAAATTGCCGGTAATTGTTTTAAGTGTTCTTTCTATCATATTTATTCGGAGTTTATTTATTATGCTATACCTATCAGAAAATCAAAAGTTCCTGCCTGCGACGGTGCCTGGGCAGGCAGTCTGCTTTTTAAGGTTTTAGGTTTGTTTATATTCAGTTTATTTAGCGCTACATACCGCAGCGGGTCTATCAGGTGGTTGTAAACATCAACAGGCCGATTAATGGTTTTTCCGCTGCGGTCGGTTTTCCAGCGGTACCTTTCCAGTTCTTTGCGCAGGTTTACGCTGTTGCGCGTTACGTTTATTTGGTATCGTTTTAAGATATCTATAGAGTTTACCACGCTGTCGGCACCTTTTTTAGCGCCTGAGATATACCAGCCCTGTCGCTTAAGCTCCTCAATAGATTTTGGTTCGGCGCTGTCGGCAATTATTTCGGTGGTTTTGCTTATCCCAACGCTGTTTAATTTCTTTGAAATATCGGTGTTAGTGAGCCCTGTTTCATAAATAAGCTCTTCCACCCACAGTTCGCCGTTTTGTTTGTAAACCAGCAGGCAGCCGGTTTCGTCATTCGTGAATCCAAAATCTAAACCCGCTGCCAATAGTTTTGCATCTGCAGGGATGGCATCGCATATATACCAGTTGCTAAACACCAATCCGGTTATTCTGCCGGTGAGGCCACGGGCATATACTTTCCAAAGTTCATAATCTTCGGTTTTCATTGCCTCAATTTTATTTCGCAAGCCTTCGTTTATAAAAGGATTGTGGCGGTGGTCTGATATCAATAGCTGCACATCTGGCTTTCCTATCAGTTTTTCATGGGCCCAGAAACCACTGTTAGGATTGTAATCGATATAAATACGCTTTTTGGTACGAAGGGCTAGTTCTGTATAAACTGCCCATTCAATACCGTTGGCTTCGTTGATGAAAAGATAGTCGCGTTTCCCGGATTTTGCATCCTGGGCGTTACTATAGCTTTTAAATTCGATAATGCTACCGTTTTTAAATTCAAATATCCTATCGGTTTTATTGTAGTTTTTGATCGCTTTTTTTAACTCAGGCCAGTCGTTATAAATAGCAAGGGCATCGCGCAACGCCCCCGATTTTAGATTGGGGATGTCCTGACCAACAACTGTAATAATCTGTTTTTCGGCTTCGCAGGCAAGGCAGAACAACACCAGTTCAATGGCAAACGTTTTGCCCGAACTGGTACCACCCTGGTTTATTACAATGTAGGCCGGGCTGTTATAATTATTATGAAAGAGGATAGAAGTATTCATCTTATTGAAAATAAGGGCATCAATTATTGGTAAAAAATGGTATGTTTATGGAAACCTTATTGCACAATGAAATCAATTTGCTACGCATGCCTTATCGTATTATTAATCAGTTCTTTCGGATGTAAAAAAGATATGGGCAAAAACCCATATACAACTGATGTCATCGCCGGGAAATGGTTTATGAAAAAGCAGATACTAAAACAATATGAACTTGATGTTTTAATTGTTGATAAAACAATTACATCATTTGATAATATTTACATGCAATTTAATGCAGATGGTACAGGTATTTATAACGAAGGTAGTGCCAACCTCACCTTTAAATGGAATATTTTAAATGAGGTGCTTACAGTTACGAAAAAGTTATCTGATGAACAGGTACTGGTATCACCATATCACATTGAGACATTAACCACAGGAGAACTTGTTATGACGTACGATCATGCTTACAAGGATCCCCGGAATGCAAATACATACCGTGATGTATCTCAAGAGTTTTATACTAGGTAATAGATATTTAAAAATTCAGGTTACAATATTACATCCTTTTCATTATTGGCAAGTTGCAGGCCGGTATGTATTATCTCTATCCGTAACTTTGTAGAAGTTTCGTCTAACTGGGCTGGGTGGGGCTGTTTTTCATTCCAACCAAGGCTTTTCAGCGCAAAAATAGCTCCTGTGGGCGCTTGCTGGTGAAGCCTGCGTTCGTACTCGGCCTCAATTCTTAACCTGGCGCGTTTTACTGCCCAACCAAATTCGCCATTGTATTCATAATCGTCAAAGTCCTGCCGGCTGTTAAAGCCAAGTTTTAATATCAATTCGCTAATGAGTGCTGCCTCTGGCTGGCGCATCCATTCTTTCTCTAAAGTGGTTTCTCCGGTTTTACTGTTTTTTGCCACATTGGGCACCATTTTATAATCACCTTGTATATACTCAAAATATTCATCAGTAAGTGCTATGATTTCATCTGCTGTAGATAGTTTTTGCATAAGATAATGTTTATGTTTGAAATGCCATTTGGCATAAACGTATTCAAAGGTAGTGAAAATAATTTATAAATGCTAATATTTTTAGAATGATGTGATAGGAAATAGATTGTAAAAATATTTTCTTTTTAAATAGTAAATATTTACATTTGTGTATGGAAGATATAAAAGCAAATAGGCATACAAGTGCCAGGTCAAAACAAGCCCATGTTAAATATTACGATACAAATACTTCTGTATCTATGTTGCATGATCTTTTAGTGCCTTACAACTCTTATTTCAAATCTCCTATTGCTAAGCTTGGCGCTATTAAACAAGGCCTGCAGCCCGGTGCCTTAACAGATCTTTTGCAAGTTACCGGCGTAACCCAGGTTGATATTGCCAAATGGCTAGATATAACCGAGCCTACATTACGGAAGCATATCCAAAGCACCAAGGGTTTAAACCCGGGTATAAGCGAGCATATTATTCAGTTATTTGAACTTTTTGACAAAGGGCTCGATACATTTGGCTCGCTTGATGAGTTTAAAAGCTGGTTGCGCCACTATAATGCCGGTATTGATGCGGTTCCTTTTGAGCTGCTTGATACCATTACCGGTATTGGTATAGTTATGAGTGAGCTCATCAGAATTGATTACGGCGTAACAGCTTAACGGGCTGCTATTACAACTACTATCGCTAACTTATTATAACACATTTGAATACTTACCGCATAGGGCAAACCAAGTACGCAGCCGATAGAGGAGCATCCGGGATAGACGGAAGATGGAACTCTCGCGGTAGATATGTTATTTACACAGGCAGTTCCCTGGCGCTTTCCTGTCTCGAAAAGCTGGTGCATACAGCGGGCACCTCATTGTACTCCGGTGATTTTTCGGTAACTGTTTTTACCTTTCCTGATAAGCTGCCAGTAAAAGAAATAGCTTTAAAGCAATTAACATATTTATATCCCCAATGGCAAAAGGTGATCCATTATCCATTTAGCCAGGCTTTGGGTGATGCCTGGCTTCAAAGTATGGAAACTGCTGTGCTGAAGGTACCCTCGGCCATTATTGATATGGAGTATAATTATCTCTTCAATCCCGCCCATCCCGATTTTGAAAAAGTGAAAATAGTATCCATAAGCAAATTTTCGTTCGACGAAAGGCTTCGCTTATAATTGCCCGGAAATGCGCAGTTTTGTAGACTTTAGTAAAAGATTATAGTTATTGCAACCAATTGCATTTAATGATAGTCTTGATTACCAAATTCGGTGCCGATGAGATCTATCGCAGTTTTTCTAATAATAATATGTGCCGCGTTAACGGCTTATGCGCAGGACAAAATGCAGGTACCCTTAACAAAGCACCGCATTACCGATACCCTGGTTGTTCCTCAGCAGGATACCATCTATCAAAAAGACCTCTACGATATCATTAGCTCTATATTTCACAAACAAACCCCTGCCGATAAAAAAACACAGGTGATTAGTTCTAAACCGGTAATATCAATTTTGCCGGCTATTGGTTATACTTTACAAACCCGGTTGGCGGTAACTTTATCCGGCAATGTAGCGTTCCGTACTTCGCCCGAGGCGCGTATTTCAACAATCAGTTCTAACTCAGCGTATACGCAGAATAAGCAGCTCATCATCCCGCTACAATCCAATATCTGGACGGCCAACAACGCTTATAATTTAGTGGGCGATATTAAATTCTACAAATACCCGCAAAGTACGTTTGGTTTGGGGAGTAACTCTTCGGTGTTAAATGATAATCCGATGGATTACAAATTGTTCCGTTTTTATGAAACTATACTTAAAAAAATTACAGGCAACCTGTATGCAGGGGCCGGGTTTATTATAGATAAACATTGGGGAATTACCGAAGAAGGTAACCCGGATGGCAGCGTATCTGATTATGCCCTGTATGGCGCCGATGCAAATACCACATCAGCAGGAATTACCCTGAATTTACTGGTTGATATGCGGGATAACTCTATTAACCCTAAGCATGGTTTTTATACCGCATTGATATATCGCGATAACAAAACGTTTTTAGGCAGCACTTCGGCATGGCGGTCGTTAGTGTTGGATGTGCGCAAGTATTTCAGGTTCCCGGCCAGTTCGCAAAACGTAATTGCCCTTTGGAGTTACGATTGGCTGGTGCTGAATGGTAAACCACCTTACCTTGATCTGCCCGCCAATACCTGGGATCAGTATAATGGAACGGGCAGGGGATACATTCAAGGCAGATTTAGGGGGGCGCAAATGGTTTATTTAGAAAGTGAATATCGCTTCAGGATCAGCCGCAACGGTTTATTGGGCGGTGTTGCTTTTTTAAACGGAGAAAGCTTTTCGGCCGCGCCGGGTTCTGCGCTGCAAACCATGCAGCCTGGTTATGGCGCTGGGTTGCGCATTAAGCTGAATAAGGTATCAAAAACCAATATTTGTATTGATTACGGCTTTGGTAATCAAAAATCGAGAGGGGTTTTTGTTACAGTTGGGGAGATATTTTAGCATTTGCTTTTATAAATGGTTAATAATTAACTAAAAGTATAAATTAAGTGTGTGTTGAAGTAAACCTTTTGTTTTTCTCGTTCGTTATATTTATAAGTTAAAAAGTGTTAAACTTTTGTTGGCTAAGCATCGCAGAGTTGTATTTAGGAGATATTTTTTAGTAGTTTTATACCATCAATTTGCCTATGTACCTAAAACGGTTATCAAGCTGGTCTGTTTATGCAATTTTGCTCTTTGCGCTGATGGCTTCATCCTGCCAGAAAGACGAGGGTAACGCAAGCGTGGATAAGAAAAAAGCTGTAGCCGCTGCAGATAGTGTACTATCCGTTTCACCTGCTGTAAACTTCCTGGCTTTAAGTGGTACTTTAACTTTAAAGGTGCAGGATAGTACCTATACTTTCAATGCCGCCAATGATTCTGTAGCTTTTGTGAACATGAGCGTAGGTGATAACCATTACTTTGGCATTACCGCAATTAATAAGGCGCATACCATGAGCTTTGCCATAAGCAGTAAAGGAACAGCCGCACCTGATATTACCAAAGGGGTAGAGGGGAGCCAGCTATTGTTGAGGCCCGATGCTATACATATTAAGCAGTACAGCCTTACCCAGTTTACCGAACCCGGGGATGCCGGCGTTTTAGATCTTGTGCAATACAGGCAGGATAGTGTGCTGGCGAAAGGCACTTTCTTTACATTCTTAGCTGGCGACGATAAAGAGGGTTCTCCTTTTCACCGTGTTGAAGGTAGTTTTAACCTGCATCTTAAATAATAGTAAAAATCCCTTCTGTTAATTTTTTGATAAAATAGTTTAGCTGTTATATTTGCTGTTCCTCAATTAATCAGGCTATTGTCCTCCTGTTTTTAATAATAAAACTATTGTAAAACGGTTAATAGTTTATGCCAAAATATCCTGCCATATTATTTCAGCAGTTTTTTGATAAAGGGCCGCCAACGGTGATACTTAAAGCAGATGCGCCCCATTTTACCATTATAACAGCCAACGAAGCTTACCTTAAAGTTACCGGATGCACGCCGGAAGCTATTGAAGGCAAAAGCCTGTGGGCTGCATTTCCTGAGAATCCATCTGATAACGACGCCCGTAACCGGGAGGCTGTACAAGCCAATTTAGTAGCAACGGTAGAAACCCGGCAGCCACAGGTACTTAAGGGGATGAGGTATGACATTCCCCATAGAGATACCAATGATTTTGAAAAGCGGTACTGGCAAGTAACAAGTTCACCTGTTTTAGACGATACGGATAAGGTATCTTACATTATATACGTAGTTGATGATTTTACCGAGGCTTACCAAAAAGCCCGGAACGAACAAGTAGCCGCTAACGCAAGCGAACAACGAAAGGAGCAATTGCAGCAACAGTTTATGCGTGCGCCTATAGGGATGATGTTTGTAAGTGCCAATAACTATGCTATTGAGTATGCCAACGATGCTATGCGTTTATTGCTTAATAAAGCCCCTGCAGAACGCATTATAGGTGAGCAGCTTTTTAAGGTGTTGCCCGAATTGGAGCAGCAAGGGTACCGCCCTGTGTTCGACCAGGTGCTTGCTTCGGGGATTTCTTATAGTGTGGTAGAAACTCCATTGGAGTACAAGCGCACCGATAAGCTCAAAACCTTTTATCTTGATTTAACGGTTGAACCTTTATATAATGACGAGGGGCAAATCAGTGGAGTTGTGGGTTTCGCTTTAGATGCTACAGATAAGGTGCGTTCGCGTACTAAACTACAAGCCATTATTGATGAGAAAAAGATCATCGAAACGCACCTGCGTAATAATGAAGAACGGCTGGTGCAGATATTGGAAACTATGGCCGAAGGCGTAAGTATTATTGATGCCGAAGGTAAGCTTACGTACGCCAACCCAATGGCGCAACAAATACTCGGCTTGCACGAAAAAGAGATACTAAGCCATACCAACGATAACAGCCAATGGCAAAACTTAAAGGTGGATGGTACACCATTGCCCGAAGAAGAGCACCCAATGGCTATTATGATGGCAACAGGCAAACCCGTGTATGATCATGAAATAGCTATACAACCACCGGATGGGGAACGATTTTATATATCTATAAACGCAGCCCCAATTCGCGATAGCAATAATAAAATAGTGTTAGGGATAGGTACTTTTATGGATGTTACCGGCCGCCGCAAAATGGCCGAGCAAAAAGATGAGTTTATCAGCGTTGCCAGTCATGAATTAAAAACCCCGCTTACTTCGCTAAAGCTATCTATGCAGTTGCTTACCAAGGTACTAAAAGATAACCGCGATTCGGACAAGATTCCGCTGTTTTTGGAAAAAGCCAATGACAATTTAAACAAGCTGGTGCATTTAACAGAAGATCTGATGAATGTATCAAAGATAGATCATGGTAAGCTGCCGCTGAAGAAAACCTGGTTTAATTTGTACAATTTGGTTGACAATTGTTGCGACCATGTTAAGGGGAATGATAACTATGAGGTTATGATACAGGGCGACGAAACAATTAAGGTTTATGCCGATGCACAGCGGATAGACCAGGTGATAGTAAACTTTGTAAACAACGCAGTTAAGTATGCGCCTAACTCGCGCAACATCAACATTAAGATAGAACGCGACGGAAAAAATGCCCGTGTATCGGTACAGGATTTCGGCATAGGCATCCCCCCGGAGAAAGTGCCGCATTTGTTTGAAAGGTATTACCGGGTAGATCAATCTGGCATACAATTTTCTGGTTTAGGGCTGGGGTTATACATCAGCGGGGAGATCATAGAAAGGCATAACGGCAAAATTGGGGTAGAAAGCATAGTGGGCAGCGGCAGTACTTTTTGGTTTACACTGCCATTAAATTAACACAGGTTGTTATATTGACACTTTATTGTAAAAAACTCCTTACGGGCGCCTAATAACGCGCTACGGGCTTTAAAAAACGGCCATTTTTGCGTACCTTTACAAAAAACAAAGGAGATTAATGAAAGTATTTATTGGAGGCCTTCCACTTGAAGTAAGTGAGGCCGAACTAAATGCGGTTTTTGGAGATTTTGGGCCGGTTAAGTCCCTCAGGATCGTTAAAGATCGTGAAACAAAAGAGAGCAGGGGTTTTGGGTTTGTTGAGATGGTGAACGAGGATGAAGCTAAAGAAGCTATACGATGCATGAACGGGCAAAGCTATTACGGCAAACGCATTACAGTTAACATAGCCGAGGATAAAGGTCCTGGTTTTAACGGTGGCGGTGGCCGCGGCGGATTTAGCCGTAATTAATACACCCCTATAATATTTTTCTTTTTAGAAGCCGGCATCGCCCGGCTTTTTTTGTGGGCTTAATTTTGATGATCAATTATTATATTTGGTTAACCAAACCCGGCTGCCATGTACGAGCTTAAAACCAAACCCACCCCCAAAACGCCCGCTGAATTTTTAGATAATATTGCCGACGAAACTTTACGGCAAGATTGCTACGCTATTGCTGATTTGATGCAAAAGGTAACCGGTAAGCCTGCGGTAATGTGGGGTACTGCTATTGTTGGGTTTGATAGTTATCATTACAAGTACGCAAGCGGCCACGAAGGGGATATGTGTATTGTTGGCTTTTCGCCGCGTAAAAATAATATCACGCTCTACGTTAATATCTACAATGAATATCTTATGCAGCAACTGGGGAAATATAAAACAGGTAAAAGCTGCTTATATGTTAAAAAGCTTGCGGATGTTAATACCGATGTATTAGAAACCATTATAGCACACTCAGTAGAAAAAAACAAGGAGAATTACCCTGCTTAGAATTTCATATTAAGAAACATTTAATTTTACCAGGCAAAAAAAACTCACCTGACTGTATGCCTGACAATTATAACTTTTGCGACGGCCTCATCAATAAAAAGTGCTACCTTGGGCTCTTATTTGATGATTTTGAATTTTATTTGTAAACTTGAGTTGCCTAAACATTAACATATTTTGAGCCTCGTAGGAAATATTAATAAGCTTTGGATCAGAGTTACCGGTTCAACTGCGGAGTTTCCTTTGGAGGTTAGGATCTTTAACTCCATTTGCATTATCGCCATTCTGGCGCTTGCCTATAATGTTCCGTTCAATTATTTCATAGGGCTGCCATTTATAGCGCTGATCAGCCTTATTGCCATGCTGCTGTTTTGTTTTTTATATTACCGCTCGCGTTATCAAGGCAAAACAAAAAGCACAGTAATTATTTTTGGAGTTTTTGGCTATTTGTTATTTTCAGTTGACTTTTTCTTTAATTCAGGTACTTTCGGCCCAACGGATCTGTTAATGGGGCTTAGTTTTTTGTTAATACTTTGCATCACGCCAATAAAGCAGCAAGTATACTGGATAGCCATTAACATCATTTTAATAATCGGGTTGCATTGGATAGAATATTCATACCCTGCATTAGTGCCCAATACGTATTCAAACAACCAAAGCCGCTATTTCGATCTTACATCGGCTTATGTTGTGGTGTTGATAGTGATTTATTATACTATAACTTACTTAAAGCGCAACTACGATTACGAAAAACGCTCATCTGCCGAAAAGGCAACTTCTATAGAATATAAAAACCAGCAGATAACACAACAGAATATTGAACTTGGCCGCATTAACCAGGAACGCAACAAACTCATGTCGATAATAGCGCATGATCTGCGGTCGCCGTTAAGTAATATCCAGAATTACCTGGAACTGGTTACCGAATATGAGCTGGACACCGAAGAGCGCCGCATGGTGGAAGGCGACCTGCTAAAGGTGACCCGCCGTACCATTGATATGCTTGGCAAACTGCTGGTATGGAGCAAGGCCCAAATGGATGGCGTTAATGTAAAGCTGGGGTACGTAAGCCTACGGGCAGCTTTGTTCAATACACTCGAACTGGAAAGATCCATCGCATTCAAAAAAGAAATTACACTTACCAGCGAACTCGATTGGGATATCACTATTGTGGCCGATAACGATATGCTGCAGCTGGTAATTCGTAACCTTATCAACAACGCCATTAAATTCACCCAGCCCGGCGGCGAAATCGTTTTTAAAGCCAAGCAAATTGGTAGCGAGTGCTGGCTCATTATTCGCGACAATGGCATTGGTATTAATGAGGAAAAGCAAGCCGAGCTTTTCACATTACGCGCAGGTGCTACATTTGGCACCCAGAACGAAAAAGGCGTAGGCCTTGGGCTTTTGCTTTGTAAAGAATTTACCGAGTTGCAGGGCGGGCGTATTTGGCTGGAGAGCAGCCCCGGCCAAGGTACAGCCTTTTATGTTTCCATGCCTGCCGGGAAATAGCCTTTAATCTATCTGTTTTGATTTTTAATGATGTAATTAGCCTGTAAAAATGCTGTAGCATTAGTATTTGAGCGGCAGTTTGTAGCGCTTTTGCATTTCTATTTTTTATTTTTGTGTTATGAGGCCGGGTGATAAAGTAATTTGCATTAATGATAAGATAGATCCTGATAAGAACGAAGAGATCAGACGTGATTTTGAGATCTGGATCACTAAGGATAAAGAATACACCATCCGCGAGATATTGGATAACAACGGCATTGTAACCGGCGTTCTGTTGGATGAAGTGCATAACTTCCCTAAGTTTTTCAAACTGATCAATCGTTTCCAGGAACCGGCCTTTGCTATATGGCGTTTCCGTAAATTAAATTACAACGCTGCACCTGCCGAAGCTTTAAGTGAAGTAGAAGAATTGGTAGAGGCAGATGAAGACCGCCTGGTGAAAGTGCGCGAACGCTAAGCTTTACCGTTAATTACTGTACCAAATACCGTTAAATCACGGTTGAATGGCTACACCGCTTTCCTGATTTTTGTAACATCAACTTACATCTGTCATGAAATCATTTTTGCTGTTCTTCCTGCTGTATATGTTTCTATGCCTGCTCGCCAATGCGTTGTTAGGCAAACTAAGTTAACATCTTAATAAAATAATTGGCCCTGCATCACCCTATAAGGTATTGAACAGTTTGGCTGCTGCACGTTGTGCGGTAGCTAAACAATAGCCTTGCAATTCTGCCCGTGGATAGAAATGATATATATGTATAAAATGCCTATTGGCATAATATTATTCAAAATCTTTAGTGGTTTCGCTTTCTACTAACTGGGTTAATATGCTTTTCAGCATAGCCTCGCGTGCCCAGGTCTGTTCTACGGGGGCTGCATCGTCGCGGTACCATTTAATAGGTTTGTTTATTTCTACACGTGTTTTATAAACAAACTGCTTGTTGGGGTGCAGCTTAGTGCCTTCGTAGCTGTTCAGGTTTTCGGCCTTAATAATTTTGGCGAAATTTCTAACCGGGATATCCAGTTGCAGGCATTCATCCAGGCTGTTTTTAAAATCTTGCTTGTCTTCCAGCCAAAGGGTTAATATTTCTTCACCAAGATCATGGTCGGCAATACTAATGCGGCTATAATCATAATCTACCGAGATGATCATCCACCACAGTTCGTCTTTTAGTTTTTGTGTTAGTTTCATTGTTAAATTTTAATTTATGTTAATGTTTTATTTATCCCCTGGCTTCGAAAGGCGGGACCCATCCGGGCAGGTATTTTTGTATAGCGGCTATTTCGCGGCTGTATTTATCACACGTTGCGTGATAGGCCTGCAAGCGTTCCTGCAGCTGTAATTGATGTTTGTTTGCCGGTTTTTGTTGTAATGTGCTAAGTGCGCTGTAAGCTATATGCATTGGTATGTTTGTTTCTGTTTGTATGCCGGGATATTATGCTTGCATTGTTAAAGTTGTTTCTTTAATTTCTGTAAGCGTTGGTTTTCTAAATGAATTTTTTTACTTACCTTTATCTCGATCGAACGATACAAATATAAAGAAATATCTTTATTATACTAAAGAAATTAGTAATTTATTTTTAGGCATGGAAGAGTATTCAAAACCCAACAAGATCAAAACCATCAGGCCGGAAACATTAGAGTTTATTATACTCTATAACCAGCTCAGAGGTAAGGCTTTTAATAATAATTCGGAACTGGCAGAGGCTTTAGGTTTTAACAATGCCAGTAGTATTACCGAAATTATAAAGAGCAGGCAAAATATTGATCCTGAAAAATTAAAGATATTTAAAGATAAATACAAAGATTTCTTTGGTGCTAAAAGGCCTGCGGAAAAAACTGTAAATAACCGTGCAGAAGAAGGCATCCCTATGTATAAAATTACAGCAACGGCATCGGGGGTAGAGGTTTATAACGACATTAACGATTCGCGCCCGGTTGGAAGGATGAATTTCCCGGGAATAGAAGAATGTGATTTTGCACTGCCGGTTTGGGGCCACTCTATGTACCCTTACCTGGAGAACGGCTGCTGGGTGGCATTAAAAGTTATCACCGATATGAAGATCCTCCCCGGCGAAGTTTACTATATTGAATGGGGCGATTACCGTATGTACAAACGCCTGTTGGCCAGCGATAACCCGGAGGAAGTAATAGCCCACTCGGATAATACAACCGAGATGATAGGCAACCGCCTTAAATACTCGCCGTTCCCCATCCGGATAGATGAAATTAAAAAACTATGCCTGGTGAAGGATATTCACAAGAAGCATAATCATTAAGATACTACCATGAAAATTCGCCTTGCAACCCTCACCGATATCCCCGCCATTATGCAAATCATTAAAGAGGTTGTTCCGTTAATGATAGCCAGCGGTAATTTACAATGGGACGATGCCTACCCCAATGCCGGAGTTTTTGAGAAAGATATTATCCTTAACCAGCTTTGGGTAGCCGATATTGAGGGCGGCATTGCAGGGGTAACCGCAATTACTACCGACCAAGAGCCCGAATATGCCCAGGCAGGTTGGGATATTAACGAAACGGCTATTGTAACCCACAGGCTTGCAGTAAGCCCTAATTATCGCGGTATGGGTGTAGCTGAGGCATTATTGAATCAGGCAGAGAAAGTTGCTATCAATAGGGGTATACCCTTACTCCGTGTAGATACCAATACCAATAACCAGGCTACCCAAAAGCTGTTCCCTAAGTTAGGTTATAGCTATGCTGGCGAGATCGGCCTAAGCTTCAGGCCGGGGTTGCGATTTTACTGTTATCAAAAAAAACTCAGTTAAATTGGTTAGCGTTATTAAGCATAACTTAAAAATTGCTTAATAATTATTCCTATAGGTTGTAGTGGTTAATGTTTTCATTATATTTGTTTTCGGTTAAACATCGCAGGGGAAATAGTGTTGTAGTTGATATTTAACCAAACCTACATCTATAACCTTTGAGATCATGAAAGCTGAACCGTCAATTTTTGATGCAAGCCAGTTTAGTGTTGGGAGCAGTATGCAAAACTTTGGGTTTTACAGTATTGTATTACTCATGCTGCTGATTATACTGGTGCAGCTTGATATGTTTAAGCAAATCAACCTGCGTGGTTTTATACCGCGTGTCAGGCTTATGCGCAAACAGTCTGGCAATGCAGTTCGCCGTATGTTTTTTAGGGATAAACCCATTACTCATAATAAAAAACAACATCGCGCCGTGATACGGTAATTTAATATTATCTATTTAAGCTTTTTTCCTTTATGTTATTCCTGTGATATAAACTTTAAATGTATCACCGAGATTTGAGTTTCGCAGGCTATTACTAAAGCCGCGTAATAAAAAACTCACACTATGGAATACAGACAATTAGGCTGCTCGGGCTTAAAAGTACCCGTGCTTAGTTTTGGTACAGCAACATTTGGCGGCGCCAATAATTTTTTCAAGGCCTGGGGCGACACCCAGTTAGATGAAGCGAGAAAATTAGTGAACCTGTGTTTAGATGCAGGCGTTAATTTTTTTGATACGGCCGATGTTTACTCGGGCGGTATCTCAGAAGAGATCCTGGGTAAAGCTTTAGAAGGGATCCGCAACCAAGTGCTTATTTCTACAAAAGCCACATTTAAAATGGGCGATGACCCTAACTACGGGTCTTCCCGTTTCCACCTGATCCGTTCTGCGGAAGATAGTCTTCGCCGTTTAAAAACAGACCATATTGATATTTACCACATGCATGGTTTTGACGGTAACACCCCTGTTGAAGAAACCCTGCACGCGCTGGATGATCTCATCACCAGCGGGAAAGTACGGTATATAGCATGCTCTAACTTCTCGGGCTGGCACTTGTTAAAATCACTTTCGGTATCTGAACGTTACGGATGGGCTAAATATATTGCGCACCAGGCATATTACTCTTTATTAGACCGCGAGTTTGAATGGGAGCTAATGCCTGCCGGGATAGATCAAAAAGTAAGCACCATTGTTTGGAGCCCACTTTCATCAGGAAGGTTAAGCGGTAAATTCCGCCGCGGCGTACCACTGCCCGAAGATAACCGCCTGGCACAGGGTGGCAGCCACGGCCCGGCAACAGATTTTGAACGCCTTTACACTATTGTTGATGCGCTGGATGAAGTAGCTGAAGAAGTGGGTAAATCTGTAGCACAGGTGTCATTAAACTGGCTACTGCAACGGCCAACGGTAGCCAACCTGGTAATAGGTGCCCGTAACGAAGAGCAGCTAAAACAAAACCTGGAAGCTGTAGGATGGAACCTGACCACTGAGCAGGTAAAAAAACTTGATGCCGCCAGCGAAACTGCACCAATATACCCATACTGGCACCAAAGGCAGGATACTAACTTAAACCCGCTGCCAAAATTTTATTAATACAAAACAAGGGCCTTCTCAAGATGAAAAGGCCCTTGTTTTTGTATTATGGATGATGTTTTTTATCCTTTAGCTATTTTCATTTTTTCCGGGTCCCAAAACATTGGGCTGTTTTTATAATAGCTGTCGTTACACAGCAGGGCAGGGGCCGCAGCACGGTAGCCAAAAATGGCATCCTCGGTTACCTTTCCGTTTGTGCGTATGGCGGTGATAAAATTATTCATGTGATCGTACGGGCCGCCCAGGTATCCTTTTTCAGCATCGTAGGTGATCTGCTCTGGTGGCATCATCATTTTACGGCCGCTGGTAGCCTGGCCCATCTGCTTCATTTTTTCGATATAGAAAGGGTCGTTGTTATCAATGGATTTATTACGCTTAAGGGTTACGCTATCCCAGGTAATATCCATAGATCCTTCGCTGCCCACCAGTTTAAGGTAGGTGGTGCCGCTGGTGCCATCCACAAAGTTGCAGCGTAACGATAGGTTGAACGCCGGGTGCGCAGCAGCTTTTGCATAATCAAACGTGCCCAGTAAAACATCAGGCACTTCGCGGCCATCGTTCCAGTAACGTAAACCGCCGGATGCATAGATCTTGTTCGGCCCCATAGAACTGGTTATAAAGTGCAGGCTGCTGAATAGGTGTACAAACAGATCGCCCGCCATGCCGGTACCGTAATCGGTATAGTTTCTCCAACGGAAAAATCTTTTAGAATCAAACGGGCGTTTCGGTGCATTGCTGATATAGGTTTCCCAGTCTACCGTTTGGGTTGAAGCATCATCGGGGATAGGGTATTGCCATACCTCCACCGCGCCGCGGCGTGCCCAAAAACCTTCGGCATAGTTTAGTTCGCCTATGGCTCCGGCCTTTAGTAATTCCTTAGCTTTTTCGTTCCCTAAGGATGATACGCCCTGGCTCCCCACCTGGAAGATCTTCCCGGTTTCCTGCTGCGCTTTAATAACTGCGGGCCCTTCGGTAACAGAGTGTACCATTGGCTTTTCGCAGTACACATGCTTGCCGGCGCGCATAGCATCCACGGAGATCTGCTGGTGCCAATGGTCTGGCGTAGCTATGATAACTGCGTCAACATCCTTACGGTTTAAAATTTCTTTATACACCTTGGTGGTGAAAACATCTGCACCCCACTTGGTTTTGGCATCTTTAAGTCGCCCATCGTATAAATCGCACACTGCAACCAGCTTAACACCGGGGATCTGCAGGGCGGTTACCGTATCTGAAGTACCCATGCCGCCTGCCCCTATCAGGGCAATATTTACCTGGTCGTTAGGGCCGTATTGGTTATACTGCTGTTTTAAATAGTGAAAACTGCCGGGCTTATCTGCTGCAATTAAACTATTGCCAACGGTAGCTGCGGCCGCTGTTGTGGCAAGCCTTTTAATAAAGCCCCTGCGGGATGCTTCAGGATTTTCTTTCATGATGTTAGTAGCCTTAGGTGAAATAAAATGGTACGAGTGAAGGTATAGTTTTTAAATAATATTAAAAAGAAATTTAAGATGATAGTTGACGGGCTAAAGTCCTGTGGCAAATGATTGTCATGCAATCATTATAATAATTATGGACTGTGGACGCCGGTAACGGACTGCACAAAAAAAACTATCTTTGCCCACACTATACTCATGAGCAAAACCGTAACACCGTACCAGGATCAGCAGGGCAGCAAGAAAGAGCAGGTTGCCGATATGTTCAACAACATCTCTAAAACCTACGATTTTTTAAATCACTTTATGTCGTTGGGGATAGATATCATCTGGCGTAAAAAAGCCATTAACGAATTAAAAGGCGATAAGCCACAGCTGATTTTAGATGTAGCCACCGGTACCGGCGATTTTGCTTTCGAGGCATTATCTATCCTGAAACCTAAAAAGATCATCGGGGTTGATATTTCACAGGGGATGCTGGATATCGCGAAGCAAAAAATAGCCAAGCGAAATCTCTCTGATAAATTTGAAGTGAAACTGGGCGATTCGGAAAAATTGCCTTTTGATGCCAATGGTTTTGATGCGGTTACCGTGGCTTATGGTGTACGCAACTTTGAGAACCTTGCCGATGGTATAGCCGATATTCACCGGGTGCTGAAACCAGGGGGGAAAGCAGTTGTGCTGGAGTTTTCTAAACCCAAAGTATTCCCTATAAAACAGCTGTATAATTTCTATTTTAACTATATCACACCTGGCCTGGGCAAACTATTTAGCAAAGATGCAAGGGCATACACCTATCTGCCCGAATCTGTAGCCGCCTTCCCTGATGGGAAAAACTTTGAAGCCGTGATGTTAAAAGCAGGTTTTAAGAATACCAAAATCAGACCTTTAGCGTTTGGTATCTGTTCAATCTATACCGGCATTAAATGATAAAACGTTACCTTATCACCTTACTGATACTTATTGGCAGCGGCAATTTATTGTTTGCGCAGCAATTTGTACCGGCATGGGGTGGTGGGGCCGATGAAACCGACCTCAGTTTTGGTTTTAGTTTTTCCTATGTAAACAGCGATTTTAAGATCGTAAAACAACCCGACTGGCGTACCCCATTTGTAGATCCGGAAACGGGGCTTAACGTAACGAAACCGCTTACAGGCATTAGTTCGCACGGCACACCCGGTTTTGGTGTTGGCTTTATAACCAGGTATCGCCTTACCGACCATCTGGAAGTGCGCACCACACCATCGCTCATTTTCTCCGACCGCACGCTTACCTATACTTTTGAAGATACTGCCGAGCCTATTAATAAACAAGTGCAGGCAACAACGGTAGACGTCCCGCTATCGTTGAAACTAAAATCAGACAGGGTGGGCAACCTGCGGGCCTACCTCATGGGCGGTGTGAAATTTTCCGGTGCAATAGGCGGTAAAAAAGATGGCCTCAACACCGCGCCTATAGAACGCATGGTAAAAAACGTGAAGAACTATTCATCTTACGAAGCAGGCTTCGGGTGCGATATCTACTTTGAGTATTTTAAGCTATCGCCCGAAATAAAGGTAACCAACACCTTTGGCAACATGTTGCTGCCCGAGAACCACCCGTTCTCGGCGCCTATAAGTAAACTATCGCTGCATACTATAATGTTTAGTTTGTATTTCGAATAATGACACGATTTAAGGATTGAGAGATTCTGGAAGATTTTGATCTGCGAGCGGAGCAAACCACAATTAAAGATTGGATTTTAAGAACCATATCACAACCATATCAACGTCCTCCTCAATTCGGCCTTGGCCTGCTCGGTAACCACTGCAACTGCTAAAACACTACCTGGACGCAACCGGGAGTTCCTTTTGGTTACTTTTCTTTGCGGAAAAGAAAAGTAACATCCACAGGCTTATCAAACACAGCTTCCACGCCTACCAAAGCACTAATGAAAGCTAAGAGTCAACTTTTCTGTCATTCCCAACATTTGCGAAAATAAAAACATAATTTCGCTGCCGATAGTTACATATACCTATGGCTAAGATCGCATTAATA
>Ga0247734_1000270_pt1 | contig 46722 bp, 42 predicted proteins | sample UWRJL103311B2_FD_180933 | JGI IMG/M metagenome (GOLD analysis project Ga0247734, IMG submission 180933) | Plant litter microbial communities from Arlington Agricultural Research Station in Wisconsin, United States - UWRJ-L103-311B-2 | ecosystem: Environmental > Terrestrial > Plant litter >...
ACCAGAACGTTCCGGCTGCGGAAGAGTACGAACTGGAGGCCGTTGTATCGTGCACCTCAGACGGTCTGGTAGTCATCCTCCGACATGCTCGACCCGTCCAACCAAACTTTGACGAGCCCAACGGCGTCTTTGCAGCTCCATGGGGGGAGAACCCAATCCGTCCACATGTCTACCAGCCAAATCCACAACATCCTTTCGAACACGGCTTTGATGCTCCGATTGTTCCTATTGGTGCTCCAGGAGAACCTCCTCTCATGGCTGCAATCCGTGATGTGGCTGTCTTCGCTTGGTCACTTGCAGGTATCAATGGCAACATTGCTAACTATGGACATGGCATCCCGGGTGGTGAAGCTGTTCCACTACATGGCTTCCCTATCTGGGATCCTTATGGACAGCCCGACCCTAATTACCATCCGCCCTACAATCAAGCTGCGGAGCGCTGGAGCCAACGTGATCAAAAGCAAGCTCCGCATATGGGTATTCATAGTCGGGTTCCTCCTCAGATCAGCTACGAGCAGCACAACTATACCAATATGAGCAATCAAATGCACAACGAGATGGGAAGCAGCATGCCCAATCAAGGACATGCTCCTCGGCGCAGTCTCGATAGGGGATATGTCTTCCAGGGGCCGGGCAGTTATGTCCAAAATGGTTATGCAAACCAGTATGGACCATATCCAAACGAGAATTCCCAGGGCCAGCCCGATCCATCGGGTCAGGATCAGTATAATCAAGAAAGTTCGCAAAACTTACAGAATCAGGGAGATGGACCAGGTGCAGACGGTCCAGCTGGCGATAGATATATGTGGTACTAAGCTCATACCTGAAATGGGTGATTCGGGTACCTATTTCATATTTAGCAATGTCGTGGACTGAAATTTGGTTGTCAATTCACACTCCCTTATCTTCCTGGATTGCCTTGGTATTGCCTAATCCTACGTCGAAAATTAAGTAGCTGATACTTGTATCTTGCTTACTGCTAATGAATACATTATTTTTAAAAAAAATCCAAAAATCCAGATCCTCGATTTCAGAGTTTACCACCGCATATCTCATGATTCCAGTAGCTGTCAAGTCCCCTCGTCGTCTACATATTCTTCCATAAGCTTTATGTTTAATGCCAGAGACATTCAAAAACACTGTTGCCTTTGAAACCCCAATCCTGTAATATGAGAGACAGTTCGCTCCTTCAGAATGTTGTGAATTTTAATTCGTACTCCATCGCCTCTATTTCTATCCTATGCACTATCAAATCCATAACAACAATTCAGAAACAACGAAAGCCTATCAATATGTTTTTTTCATAGCATCATCCAATGATTCTGTGTACGACGCTTATGTTGAAGCAGTGGTGCTTTTTTTTAAAAAAAAAAAAAAAAGTTAAACGAGATTTGCTGAGATTTTTATGATCATTTTCTAACCTCCCTTAGATTGAAATGAAATTCATGTACAGTACAGTTGTACATACATCTTTTGATCTATGAATCACAAATACACAAACTCCTCCCCTGGGCATGTTCGATTATCTTATTTTTCATCATTTACCATAACATCTGCCTTGGGGGCGCCACGATATCATGCGGGAACAATGCGGGTAGCTTAATTGTGGGATGTTAATAAAAAGAGTGTGGTTTCGATGGATGGGGCGCCGAAACGCTTTTGTCACCATATACGGATATTTTGCTTGCTCTATTGCAAGTAAACTTTTCATGAAAGATCGGCTTGTGGCTTCAGGGCCAAATTCTTACCGTTGAAATAACACTATGGCAAATATTGCAGTCATATATATTCTTCAATTTGGTTGCTTTATTTTCCTGTCAAGTTAACTTGGCTTTTTGGAGAGAACTAGAATTTTAGTGAGGTGGTGTTAGGCAAATCGTGGAAAGCTAGGTTACAGGAATTTTTAACCTATTTCTCGCGCTTCTGATATTCGTTGGGTAAGAGGAGAATGTTAGTCTGAAGCATTAAAGAAGTACTTTAGGTAGACAAACTCTCAGTTGACCCAGAGTTACCGCCTGAGAATAGCTGGCAAACTGTATCACATGTTCAAATCCTACATTAATCATCTGATATCATTTTGACTCATACCTTCCGAGAGCCTTCAAAATAATGACCTCTGGTAATGTAGGAAATAGTGTACGGAAATGCAGTACGGTTCAGCCCTGAGTCTATCTTTGTTATCGGATTTAAACATCGTCGTGAACATGTTGGCGTCTACTACCTAGCCGACAGCAAAATCTTTTTTTTAATTCAGATATTCTATATCTCGTAACCCCTCGAATAGCCCTGGAGCCAATTATAGCGAATGTTCGAGATGTATATCAAAGTAATCTCCACTACAACTCTCTCGACCCCTTTTACCTAGCTCGCTAATAGCCGAAATTGAGAGAGTGGGGCTTCCGCAACCAGAACAACTCCGTCGATCACGTCTCACAACAAATTTCTGTGTGGTTTCAAACTTCATCTACATTCGCTTTTGGACCATCTCAAGTAGGTCAGCTTAGAGTCGCATCTTTCTTTTGTATAATATCGGCCTTGGGTGTGCATATGGCTCGCGAAGAGGATCGAGATGACGTGGAGCTTGGGGAGATGGAAGGGGATGCTTTCATCGACAGTGGCCGATATGCATCAAAAGACTACGACAGACCTGGGTTCGCCACGCGCTGGATACCGCCACGCCTGAGAGAATTTGTAGAAAACCTGTCACGGATAAAGGTCAGCTCATAAGATCCACAGGTCTGGGGTTCACATTCAAAAGCATTGCTGACGGGTCACGTGTTGTTCAGCTGGTTTTCATTTTGCTCTCCACATTTATCGTATTTCTTCTCATTTCCAGCTGGTTTGGAAGTATTCCTCCGGTTCTCGCCATATCAGCGGAATCCGTGGCGGTTGTTAACGAGATTGCAAAGAGCTTGAACCATACGGCGATTCCTGGTTATGTTCTCGCTTATGGTTGGTTCCCTTCCTCACCTATATATCAACAGTAAAAAACCTAACGCTAGCTTGTAGCGCCTTTAGTATTGCTTGATAAGGGAGATGGCTTCTATCCCAGTGATATGGCAACCCATGTTAAGAACACACATGCCACAGTCAATTTCACCGCAGTCAAAGGCGCGCCCGATCCACTTTCTTTAGATAATCTGAGCTTGCTGAATGAACTTGGAGGTGATAGTGTTTATCTCACTTCAACTGAGAATGTAATCAAGTTCCCAAAGTTTGTCAAAGGGACAAAGCCGGACCTGAATACATTACAGACCAAAGATGCTGTCAGTTGTGTAATTATTTGTGTCGATAAAGGAAAGGGGATTTTGGACGCATTCTACATGTACTTCTACACTTTCAATGAAGGGCCAACTGGATTGGGTCACAGGGTTGGGAATCATTTGGGAGATTGGTGTGTTTCTTTCGATCAGATTTAAAGCACACGCACTAATGGTTTTAGGGAACATAACATGGTAAGATTTGAGAACGGAAAACCGACTGCAGTATGGTATTCTCAACACGAGTACGGGGAAGCATATAGCTATGCAGCAGTTCAAAAAGTTGGGGATCGTCCAGTTGGATACAGTGCAAAAGGATCTCATGCCAACTACGCAAAATCTGGAAAACATGACCTCCATCTTCAAGGTATAGCTCCAAAATGCTTTCCAAAATCAACCTAACAATTTTTAGATGCACAAATTCCATCAGGAATTGCATATGATCATACGTCCTACGGTCCACTTTGGGATCCGACACTATCCGCATATTACTATACGTATTCTATGGATACAAAGAAGTTGACGCCGGCGAAGGACAATATGCCTGTAAACTACCTGTATTTTCAGGGCTGGTGGGGAGACCAAGAATATGGAGACGAGGTCGAAGGACAGGAGAAGTTTATGGGCTTCCACAAATGGACCGGTGGGCCACAGGGACCGATTTTTAAGCATCTGGATCGCAAGGATGTTTGCCTGCCAAATAGACCGACGTGTGTTATTAAGGAGCAATTGTAGAAGGTTTGCTAAAAAGAATTTGGCGTGTTTTAGATTACATTAATAAATGGGGAATAGTCACCGAGTGCATGGATCTTGGGCTGAGGCTTGACTTCGCTGGCAGCCGGAAGCGAGAAAACCAATAATTAAGTGACACAACAGCCCTGACTCCACAAAACTATCGGATGCACAAACTCTGATGCATTCTTTTTGGGTCACCAGATTCTCCACTCACAAAATTTGTAAGCCTTAGAGTTTGTATGTTTGCTTCCTCTCGTTACGCTTAACAAACGGGCTTGGAAAATGGGGTGATAGTGGCTGTGAGTCACTTTTCCATTATCAAGAAAAACAAATAGGAAGATCCCTAAGGTGTGGAATATAAACGATGGCACAAAAACTTCTTATAATCTTTAGTTTGTACAGACACATCGTTAACTTTTCTCAATCTTTGTAGATATTATTAAAACTAATGCAAAAAACCTCCATTCATGGTATAGTTCATCCCCCCCAATGGCCCGTGACTCGTCAATACGTAGTCACATAAATTGCCAAAAACTCCTAATCGGAATCCACATCACTCTCTCATCATCCTCCCCTCATACCATCTACTGGGGACCAGTAGTATGGGGGCTTTGCATATGGGCCACCTCTGGCGCCTGGTGATACACAGGAGCGTGTTGCGGAGGCGGGGAGACGGGCTCGGGAGCTTGATGATATGGTTGAGCTGGCATAGAGTATTGTTGTTGGGGGGGAGGGGAGTAGGTTTGCTGAGGAGGTGGTGTGGGTGTATACTGTGTTTCTTGTGGTGAAGAATATTGCTGGGTAGGAGCATATTGCTGTTGGGGAGGGTATTGCTGCTGCTGCTGTTGTTGTTGTTGGTATTGAACTGGGTTCATGGGGACGGATTGAGCCTCCAATTTGTCGTTTGTGACGGGCGCGGCAGGTGATCTTTCGGAGCGGTAACGGCGAAGGTTTATGGAGAAGATAACTAATGTTGCGATGAAGAGAAGCCTGATACACCATTAGTCGTTGTTTCCGGGTTTACCTTTTGAACTCTTGGAAAACTTACATTTCAATAGCTGAGACACCGGCTGAAGCGCTGATCATGTTCAAGTAACCATATGTAGCAACATCTCGTTTTGCCAAATCTCTTATGCAAACACCTCCATAGCCATCGTTGTAACATGAGGTTATCGAGGTATGGATTCTGAAAGCAGATCGTTTAGCTGCTAATCCTGCCATGGATGCAAGCCAGAAAATGATGGCATAGATATCAAGTCCAAGCACTGCCCAGTAGTTGTACGCAGGCTTGCATGAGGCAACATGTACCGTCAGGAGATTGTACCCAACAATGATCAAGGTTGCTAGACTTTGATAGAGGGCAAAACACCACGCCTGAGATTTGAGTCAGCTTGGATGAGTCTGGATTTGGCTTTCTGTTTTAAAAAGCTTACACTATAAGGCACCCAATAGATACCATATGCAGAAAGACCCAGAACAACAAGTGCAAGCAATGCTTGGACAATGCGAATAACAAAAACCCATTTTGGGAGAGTAATCACGTGTGGCTCCATATTTGTAATATTGTCGACGGATTAAAAAAATACAGATTCCCAAAGTTCCAGTTAGTTACCTGGACAAGAAGAGTTGTGTACATGTACATATATACATTTTTTTAATGAGGCTCCTTTAGGGCCCTCGCCAAGACGGGACGCTTCAGCTACTATTTTCAGCTGCAGGGGTTTTCACTAAAGCTTTCGCTATGGCGCTCCTAATCGAGCTAATCCAGCCTCACGCTACACATCATCCCAGCAACATGACAGCCAGAACAGGTAGATCTACATCGAGCCGCTGCGAGGCTTCGGCTTGTACCAGTACAACTGCTGTGGATTGGTATGAAACCACTTCGAGATCCACAATGTATTCCACAGTAGTGGAGTGGTATCAAAGCACCGGCTTGGTAAAGCTAGATCAATACCAACCGTGAGGCTAAACTGATGAAAAAATAAGAACAATTGGCTGAAAAATTGGAGACCCAAGGCAGATTTGTACCACATGGACTTCTGATAGGTACAGAGACGAATGGTGGAAATATCAGATGCACCCAATTTTATTCTGCCTACAGAAGAGCCACAGCTTTTCCTCTTTCGACTTGGAAAGTTTATGAAACGATAACCTTAAAATAGTTCTTCTGTTCGGGGAGTTTCAACCGAGACACAAATGGTGCTAGGAGAAGAGTAGCACTGGCCCTTTCTTTGACGCGTTTACTGGACGTGGAGATAGCGAGCATAATGTATGAGCCTCGCCACTCAAACTTCCAGAAGACTTATAAAAGAAGCACTACGAGCTGCCTGCATTTGCAAGAATAATTTAAATTCGCAGCTAAGAAGTAACGCTAGCAATACTTTGGATTTTAATTTTTCTTTAGGGATAGCTCATTTGATGTAGTGACGTGATTGTGCCCATCTCTACACCTTTAACTAGCTATCTTTGTGTTGAATCACAAGGTGCAACGTAAAATGAAAATACTTGTATAAACGAGGAACTGGTTCATTTGCTTGGTTTTGGTTGTAGTTGCAACTAGTTCGCTCGACATTATAACACTGTAATATCATAATACTAGAATTCCATCCCAATGGCAAGAAATATATCCAAATTAATTTCGAGGGTTTAGCGCATGAGTTCACAAATAGAACAAATATAAAAACCGCTTTTATAAGCGAGTTATGGATGTAAGAACTAGACCTTATTTTTTGGTTTGGCGATGTGTAGTTGCCAGTCGTCTTCATGTATGTAGCATTTGCTCTTCAGCTTCATTGGAATGTTTAAATGGTTTTGGTATAGAGACCTCCGTGGCCTGTTCTAGGAGAGTTGATTTTGAATGTGTAAATTTAGAGGATAGATGTTCATGATATAGGTAGCCTGCTCGGTTATGCGATATTATACTAACGTTGGAGCTCTGTATATCCTTAGATTAAGCTTTTAGACGCCATTAAATCAATTAAAAGTGATCAGCAATCATTTAGTTTCTTGACCATAATCCTAAACTAGATCAATCTTTTGCAAGCTATAAACTAACCAAAGAGAGCAATATTGATTTTATCGACTACGCAGAGAGACTCGGCAAGGATAATGATCCACAAGATGAGAAGCGCCCTCCTCAACCAAATAAGCCCTCGCACCACGATAAATCTTCGTCCCCGCCCTCGGATTCACAGCATCCCACTCGTCATACGCATCTTCGAACTGAAATTCTCTCATAATGCTTGCAAGTACCACTCGCAACTCCAACAGCACCAAGTTTTGTGCGATGCAATTCCTCGGGCCATGCTCAAACGGGCGCCAGGCACCCTTGGGCGGATACAATTCGTGACCCGGTTCTACTAACCAGCGCTCGGGAAGAAATTCATTGGGCCGCGGCCAGTACTTGGGCGCGACTTGTGTTATTTGGTGGATGCTGTAGATAGATGTATGTTCATCCGTCGGGCAGAGGTTTCCTGCCTCATCAACCAGACTGACGCCAGCACTTCCTTGCCGGATTCCACTTGCTGCTGGAAAAAGACGCATGGATTCTTTGATAACAGCACTAGTGTAGGGGAGTTCGTTGGCGAGATGTGGCTTCTTGATGAGGGTTCCGGAAAAAGTCGACAAATCCTTGCCGAAAACTTGATCGTGCTCTTCTCGGATACGAGCCAGTGCCTCAGTATTTTTAGCCAGGAAGTAAGCGCAGAAACATATCGTGCTGCTTGTAGAATCGTGGCCAGCAAAGAGGAAAAGACGAATCTGACGGATGGCAAACATGCGGAAGTGGGGATCTAGCTTCTCTGGTTGGGTCTTCTGGTCTTTCAAGTAGGCTTGAAGAACGAGATCGATGACGACTTTGCTTCGAGTCTCACTAACGTCTGTTTTTTGTTCTGTATATCTTTTGTCAAGCTGGTCGCCAATATATTTGTCCATTCGCCGGCCGTTGAGCCATTCGACACACCAGCGCACTGGGTTAATATTCAAGGAGGCAGCTGGTGTGTGCCATTTAATTTGACTCAACATTGAATCAGCTAGGATGTTGTAGCCGTTCTGTGCTCCTAGATCAACATTCCTGGTATTGATGAGTATAGATTTATATCATGCGAGATTAGGAAAGGTGCCTACAAGATTGTTTGACCGATCATATCCAGCATGAACCGAAGCGTAACTGGATCTAGTTGAAACATATTATTATTCTTCACAAGACCTACTAGAGTCATGCGAAACTTCATTGTTTGCTTTACCATCCCCGGAACAAGGGAAATCAGATATTGGTCATTGAAACCCTTATTGAAAACTGTACGCCACGGTCGCCAATCTTTCTCTGGCATGTCGAAAAGATTGGGTCCTCCAGTAATGGGTTTAAAGAAATCAGCTAACATTTCAGGCTTTTTCATAGAAGTAAGTGTATTGGTTTGAAAAGCTTCGGTGGCCGCCGCGGGCGAGATAACAACTAACATCAAATCTGTTGCCGGCCACAAATCAAGATAGAACACGCCCTCGGTTTGAAAATGTGAAAGGTATATATCCCGAAAGGCGTGGAAATAATGAGCCTTGTACGGAAGTTTGTCAATACACTCATTGAAATAAAGCAAATGTCCGAACAGGAAGTTGTGTCCTGGCGCAACTGGCTAAACCTCTATCAGTCAAGGGTTCTCAGATCAAAAACATGCACCTCAATGAGAGTGAATTGAGGTTGATAGACATACCAAGCCAATTCTTCGTAGTCTGATTACTTTCATGCGTGCATTGTACAGCTTATTGAATGCATAAGCGATCAAGGTTGCGAAGCCAAGCAAGACGGTGATTTGGATGGGCTTCGAGATTGCCTTTGGGAAAGACATCCTCCGAATGCGCTACGCTCAGCAGCTAGGAACGAGGAATGGGAGATTGAAAAGAGAAAATAGCGGGTGGAGCTCACTATGTATGGTGTTGGTTGGAGTTGGAAATCTTAGTAACACGCGGAGTATGGAAGTTTCCTATTGCCGCTATGAGCGCCTAATCATACAACTGGTCTTCCTCAGCTAACCAAGATCATGCATGTAAGCGTCCTGTTGTTGGCTGTTGGGTGGTGCACAGGCTGAGGGGCCATAAGTTTGTGTTGTGTAAATAGACTCGATGAAGCATCTGAAGTAAATTTATATATACCATAATAAATACATGTCAAGCTAATACGCAAGTTAGATAAATGGAAATTATCTCCTTTACTAGTAACATGAAACATTAATTATTCAATATCGATTAGTATACTGTACTGGGGAAATAAGATATATATGTTTTAATCCAACACTCACTATAACTTCGATTAGTGTGCTAACGAGTTAAGGAATGGTCTCACGTGCTCACCTGGGTATTCTTATTAAAAGTAGACCTTTCTAATTGCTCTGAATGCATGCTAACGTGAGCCCGTTGGTAGAACGTTAGCATGCATTTTGGGGGGAGGGGGGTTCACCGCCTTTCTATTCTGCCACGAGGGGTGCAATATAAAGTCCAAGTTCCCACATCCTTTAATTGATTATTTACTCTGTCACGCCAATTCTTCAATTCAAATACATAATGGTGGGATTAGATATTGTCAAGGCTTCGAATGCCAAACTTAAAGAACTAGGTCCTAATCTGGTAGCTCTATTCGGTAGGGCAAGCATCCTTATTTCATGTTTTGAGCACTAGCTAACACCCTTGTAGTTGGCGGAACAGCAGGAATTGGAGCTTTCACGGCAAAGGAATTCGTCAAGAACACATTATCTCCCCGAGTTTATCTTATAGGGCGCAACCAACAGGCTGCAGATATAATAATAGCAGAGTGTAAAGAGTTAAATAAGGAAGGGAAGTTTGAATTTCTGAAAGCCGATGTTTCTAGGCTGGAAGAGGTAGATCGAACATGTGTCGAGATAGCAAAGAAAGAAAAACACATAAATCTTTTAGTGCAGACTCAAAGTAACATTGATATGAAAGGTCGAAATGGTAAGCTCTTTATCCTCAAAATGCCTCCCTTGTTGCTTCACTAACACACAGCCTACAGAAACCACTGAAGGACTCGATCGTAAATTCACCTTGAACTTTTACTCACGAATGCGCTTTATATCCAACCTTCTTCCCCTTCTCAAAGCCAGTAGCGAAACCGCACCACATTTTTCTCGCTCCATTAGTGTCCTCGGAGCTGGTTATGAAGAAAAGATCAACTTCGACGACCTCGAGCTTAAAAACACCTTCTCCCCGCGTAAGTGCGCTGCACACACCATCGTAATGAATGATTTTATGACCGAAGAATTCTCTGCCCGTCAACCTGGTACCACATTTATACATTCGTCTCCCTTAGCTGTCAAAACGGCGCTGGCCAGAGATGCGCCATTATGGATGCGGGTACTGGCACAGGGAGCTGGGTTTTTACTTACACCCTTCTTCGTCAGTGAGCAAGAAACGGGTTTAAGACATACGTTTTTGGCGACGAGCGCATTCTATCCACCTAAATCGCCGTTTGGGGATGATGCTTTAGCTAAAGGGATAGCGGTGCCGGGGGGAACCAAAACGGTGATGCCCGGGACTGATGAAAAGGATGGACGCGGTGCGTATCTTGTAAACTGGAATAACGAGATCACCCGCGGAAATAAATTGTTGCAAGAATATCGGGAGAAGGGAACGGGGAAGATTGTTTGGGAGCATACTTTGGGGATTTTTGAGAGGGTTGAAAGACTCAGTCAGGAGAGGGCTGCTGGGGCCACTAATTAATAGCCATGTTATGTTGAGTGATGATAATAATGATTATGAATATCTCGGGTGTTATTTTTTTGTGGTTTGTTAGAGTTCCGTAATCACTTTTACCCCTGGACTGGAGATTTATACTATTTAATGATACTCTTATTTATTTCACGCCCTTTGCAATGTGTTGATTGAGAAATTATCCATTTGATACATGAGACTACAATAGACAAATATCAGAACTGGTAATCCTTGAGCAAAGGCAGCTGGACAGCCATTCCAGCTAGCCATCCAATATCTGATTCGAACTCAACAAAACTCCAATTCAAACTCACTTTCGGTCGTATATCCCTAATTTTCAGCTACTAAGCTTATTCCTTGGGGTGAGTGATGACGGTAGATCCATCACCGATGTGCCACGAGTCACCAGGGATAAGAGTTGGAGGACTAGTTGGAGGACCAATTCCCCACTCGTCGCCTTGAGCTTCAGCTTCTGGCTCAGCCTCAGCATCTCTTGGGGTGACAGAACTTTCCCCTCTTCCAACGCCCCATTCGCCACCATCACCGGATCCGGCACCACTGTTGGTTGTTAGCTGATATTGTCCTACAGGTAGTCATTCAACTGTAAAAGAGGATGGTTTACGTACGGAGTACAAGCTTTCCACGCAACATGTACCTGCTGGGTGAACTTGACCGTTGCGTCATCGTCACTGAGCTCTCCACTACCCTTGGCGGTTGCAGTGAGAGCGATACGGTTGTTTACGTTGAGGATACCATTGGCTCCGCATGGAGACCAGATGGTGACGGCAGAGTCAACTTGGTCTTCTTTGGTATAGACATTTCCTTTAAGCCACGTGGAACCAGAAATGCTGGAGCGTGTTGTGGTCTAATGCAAGTTAGTTCAATTTCAACGACGGAAAACCATTAGAAAGAATTGGGCAAGATACAAAGGACAGAGATAAAGGTAGACATACCGTCTTGGAAGCGTCCTGAGAGAAGAAATAGGTTGACAGGAATGTTCCAGTAACATCTGGATCAAGTCGAGCATACCCGTGGTATACGGCTTCAACAACAGCGAATGAAAACCCGCCAGGGTACTTGAGGTTCAAGTGGATTTGACAAGCTTTAGACTTGTCTGCTTGTGATGCTGATGGACCGATATAGGCCACGAAAGAATCAAAACCTAATGTGACAACCTGATTGTGATTTAGTAGCTAGCAATCTGTAATTGGAGGTAGATTCGGCTCACAGTTCCATCTAGTGAGAGGGAAGTGCTGACGGTGCCTTGGGGGCAGCCAGTCCCAGATGTTTGAGCATCAACAATGGTGATCTGAGGATTAGCTCGGCGCTCAAGCCCGACTGGATTGGCAGCTGCCAGAACTGGAAGGAGAAGAAGAAGTGAAGAGTACATGATGTAGTTGTGGTTATCGCGGTAGTAGACTGAGTAGGTACTGAGCTGGGCTATAGAAGCATTTTTGGAGAAATTTAAGGAGGCATTTATACTTATAATGAAGACTTGGTCCGCTTAGAGCTCGGAGATCACCCGAAGCCTGCACAAGAGCCTCCGTTCTATTTTTGCTCATTCCTTTTATAGATGAAGTTTGTTTAGTTTGGGACTTCGCTAGCATGATTCCAGGTCTCGTTGTCCCATGTGTCGCCTCATGATATGCTCAGAGAGTCCAGCACTAGGTTGACTATATGTTTATTAATTGAAACAATATGGAATTCATATGGAACAAGGGGAATACGAATAGCTCCAGGCCTTCCGGAGATCTAAAAAAAGATATGGTGAGGGTTGAACGAATGAATGTAGTGCTTCAGACCCGTCTTACAGGTCCTGCAATGTAAATTTCCAACAACACGTAAAGTATCGTGAACAGCGTGACTAATTAGCTAGGTTGAACGTTCGGAAGAAGGCGAATGATGCAGGGTGATATTTTAAAGTACATGTTGAGCCATATTAAAGCTAATGCTTCTGCGACTTCGAACAATATATTCAAGCCGCCAAGTCGCCAACAAAGCTTAACCGGTCAGCATTGATAGTCTGAGCCGTGTTCATGATTGAGTTGAGTTCAAAACACTGATTATATTATTCTGAAGAAGAACGTAGCCGCATATTTTGCCGGGTATGTATGTGAACCCCAATGCTTTGTGAGAGTTTGTTGCACAGCTACAAACTTGGTCAATCCCAATTGAGTAGAAGGAGAACTGCCATGTAGTAAGATGGGCCGAGAACCGAGGAGTGAGTGAAAGGGACTGAGTTAAGAAGACTGAGTGAGAAAGTTTCTAGCCCCTGGGGAAAATCATCCATATTGGTGGTGAGACAAAATGCTGGGTCGAATAGATATTGTTCTGCGGATCATTTTGCCAGAGATGTACCGGCCGCATGGCGTTCCTAGATATATTAATAAGACCCTTGCGATTGACAAATAATAACTTCGGCCATCCCGATATAGAGAGAGAGATCATGAGATGTTCTCGACGCCTCGCAATCTAGGTCGAATGAAGTGATTTGATTTTTCAAGCAATTGACTCGGTAAACACGACGGGGGCATTATTGACAGTCCTTAATACCCCACAAACCAACTCTCCGCAAAGTGCCACTTGAAGTGCCGGGAATGAGGCTAATTCGAACAGCCAACCACATTTTAGTCATCTTGCCTCTCGGAGCATCGCATGCCCATACCTAATCTGGCTGTAATTTGAAACAATAAGTGGTAAAAGAGAACGTACCCACAAGTTGTAACAGAGCAAATCGGTGCTGTTCCATCGAGATGAGTCTCGTATAACTTCCAACTTACAAATTATGTGATCATGTAGGCTTTCAAGCTCACCGCATCAATCGCGCATCTCAAAGCAAACAAAAGGAAACGGTGCGGCAGTAGCGTGTGTTGCCTCGTGGATGAACTTGACTGAACGACCTGTTGTAATATACATTGCGCTTGGCTCAACTCAATGGGGATAAAAAGGACGGACGGGGGAAGATTTCAATGCCATAGAAATAATCCGGAGGATTCCAATCGTATTGTATTGTTTAGATTGTCGAAGACTAAGATATGAGAGGGTAAAGTGATCGGAATGTCAAGAAACTCAATCCTGTCCGAACCGATTCGTACCAGTATCACGGTGTGTCTTGCTTGACAAAAGTCATTTGACAGAAGGATTGATTCGAGTAGTATGTATAATTCTTGGTGTTCAATTGGGCGGCGATGGAATGAGGATACACGGAGTACAGAATTGATGTACAGAACCAACTCATGAACAGTCAAAGGCCACAAAACATTCAGGAGTCAGGCGTTCATGGAGCCATATACAGGGGTAGATTTCGAACATGTCCAAAAGAAGGAAATATGAAGCAATTCCCGAATTTCTAAACGACCAAGTGTTGTTGTCGTTGTCGCCACTGTGGAAAGCCCACCTATCCACTTTTGATCCTCACGACCTACCACACGTGACCAGCTAAAGCTAGTAACTCCCGAAATTACCTCGATTCTGTTGAGCCTCTGTTACCGGATGTATATATGGCGGCTGGACATTTTCCAAGTAAGGGCTACCGTCGTATCAATCGAATCTACCTTGTATACAGAGACTCACGACTGCAATCGATCAGTAGATCATAGCGATGCAATCTTCCCCACCTTTGAGTGAACCTGGATTAAGCACAGAGCTTCCAAATACGGATATACCAAAGAGTCCAGAGAACCCAATGGTGGCTGGTCCTGCAAATGCAAGACGGGCCCCAAAATCCCGTAATGGATGTTTGAGATGCAAGGCAAAGCGTTTGAAATGTGATGAGAGAAAGCCGGAATGCCTCCAGTGTACTCGGAAAAGGGCTGTGTGTCCAGGTTACCAGACAAAGCCACTGGTATGGTCTACTAAGCATGAAAAGCTGATGGCATATGGAGGTGGTGGGGAATCATCCTTCCCAGCTTCATTCTCGAAAACTCAATCCGCTATTCCGCTCCCTGGCACTCCAGCGCAGACCAGTTGTGATTCTAGCGAAGAAACTCTCTCTAATCAACATAGAAGCTCAGTATATATCACCAACCCAAAGACTAAAGGCCAATCCCCGTCACCATCACCTACACCAAATCCCTCTTCAGTGATGACAAGCCCCAAGGAAGCTCCGAATACTTCCACGGATAGTTTATCCGCTATTCGACAACAACTACATCGTTCTACTGTTCCGGATTTTCTTCTTCATCTTCCTACAATGCTAGTGGAATACTACTTTAGTTACGTATGCCAAATATTCTCATCATTTGACGGAACACTCAATCCATTTCGTTCGACTGTGGGAAAGCTATGGGATGGTTCAGCACCTATTTACTATGCCATCCAAAGCATGGCCGCCGCATACCTAGCGAACCACTTTCCTCGTATGTTGCCTGTTGGCATTCAGATGCAACGAGAGACATACAGATGCCTATATCAGGCCCAAGGCGATGGCCTACCTAGCTCTGAAAATTTGGATAAGACCCTCCTAACTGTTCTCCTTGTAGGTCAGACAACGGCTTGGCACAATCCTAATGACCTAGGGCTTGTTCACTTAAAGACGGCCAAACGCCTTAATCGCAAACGTTTAGAACAACAAAGCATACTACCAATTACGGCAACTGATACTAGGGCCCGCCGCCAGAATGAGTTTTTTGAACATTGTATTAGGTACTGGGATATGCTTGCTGGATTTGTTGAGGATGATATTGAAGAGCTGGGAGCTGAAGTCGAGGAAATTCCTCGAATGGTGGAAACACCCGAATCGTTTAGTCATCGAACCCAAGTGTTCCCACATCCGTGGATGGGAGTTGCTCCAAAAGCACAGATTCTCTTCGCCCAGGTTGGTCGGCTCATCAGGAGGCATCGCAAAGTCGTAGCCCAAGATGCTGCATCAGTAAACTTCTTGGCCCTTGACCTTGGATTTGATATTGAGTATCCCGAAGACTCCTTGATCATGCCAGGAATACTAGCCAGATCGCAGTCAATAGAGGAAGAACTACTGGCATTTGAGCCTCCTTTGGTCTCAGACCTCGTTGATGCTGGTGATGAGAACACTCCGGTTCAACAATACATCACTCTAGCCGAGTCTTATCGTTGCGCGGGATTGCTTCAACTTTACCGAATCTTTCCAGCACTTCTTCACAAGCGTCTTACTCTGTCCGGAAATACCTTCAGCTCATCATCCTCGGAAAGTTCCCCAAATCCACGAGTATTCGACTTTCTTCCGATTCCGTCTTCTCAAACCGCTGATGAGTTTGTCGTCTCTCTTGCAATGCATATTGTGTCACTTCTAGAGAAGCTGCCTCCAAGCTCTGGGACCCGCTGCCTCCAGCCCATCGTTGTCATCGTAGCGGCTGCCGAACTTCGTTTTGCAACAAGTGCAACTATGGACCCGCTATCGAACTTTATACCCGCAAGCTCGATTTTCAATAGCCTAAACGATCGAGAAATTGACATAGCGACTGCTCGACGGTTTGTTGTCACTAGACTCCAGGATTTTCAATTATCATTACCTGCCAAGCCTATTGTGAAAGCCTTGGAATTAATCAAGGAGACATGGGAGAGATCTGATTTGGGCCAAGATGTCTATTGGATGGATGTGATGACTGATATGGGGTGTGCTTCGATTTTTGGGTGATAATTATGCCTATGTCATGCGGAAGATATTGCTACAAACCAAGCCAAGGTGGTCAACTTAACGGAACAAGAATCGCCTAATGTTGAATTTTCATATGACCGATGTGAGTAAGAAAATTTCCAGTATAAATTTTTATTTCAAATTGACTTTTGTAGGGTTAAATTCCCAGCCGCTATCCTAGCTTTCTTTTCTTCCGCCCATTGAACTGTGGCCTGTGCCCGTCTCCTTAAACGAATTGCCTCCTCGACCATTTCTTTGTGCTGGTTCACTGTGGGACAAGGCGAAAACTTGGCTAGCATATCCTCACCGGTCTCAACCATCACCTCGACTTTTCTCCAGGCCTTGTTGTCTTTCCTCGCCGGTATTCTGAAGTTAGGCCCTACCAACAGAGCTTCATCTCCACATCCAGAACACCGCTTATGATTCACCCCCTTTGGGTTATAACCAGCAGGTAATAGAATGAATTCTAGCCACCATGACTCGGGATCATTCTTCTTCAGGAAATCAAGCTCCCACTCCTTAATGTCTTCCTCATTCTCCACATCACCGAAATGTTCACCATAATTCTTCCAAGCCCAAACTCTACCAAACTTCTCTATCACCACCTGGCGCTTCTTCCAGTCGCTGTCTGTCGCTGCTTTAACACTATCAGAAGAACTGTCAATTCTCTTTGCATTTTTGCAAGCCTTAGCAAACTCCTTATTGGTCTCTTTCAACGGCCTCACTTCCCATCCTTGAGTCTCTGAGATGCGGTACTCATTCTGATCAGGATTGTAGACGGGTTTGATACTCCTCCTACAATTTTTCTTCGCACAGATCAGTTTGGGACGATAGTAAGACTGGCATTTATCATAGTAAAGTCCAGTACGACCTGATGGGTGTTTAGTGGTGCGCTCTATATGGCTTGGTGGGAAATGATTGGTGAGGTGGTGTCTGATATTTTCAGAAATCTGAATTTGTCAGAAAAGCTTAGTTTCCGAATCTGAAATCCGAACCTTATCATCAGGATATGGACAACATCCTCGAGAACATCCTCTCATAGCCACGTCACCTATTCGACATCCTTTTAAATTTATGCGATCAGATCTATCAGTATTAGCGGGCCAAAGTAAGATGATGGATCAGTGGATGAATCAAACCTTCGGCAAGACATGTTGATTTTGCGAAAATAATTACTCCAGATGGCTTAAGTGTTTCAGTAACTGGCAATCGGATTATTTATTAACGTTTGCGGGTCTCAAGGCTGGTTGTGAGTCAGAACATGATTTGGAGAATACGAGTTTCACGTGATATCGCCCGCTACTGCCGTCACATGGGTTTGCCGCATTCGCTTACCAAAAGGGGGGCCTGCTGCTCAATATGTGTGGAATTATCTTGTTGACGACGCTCTTTTGATTGGGCAATTTAGCTGTTTATATGACATCTGTTGAGCTATTGGGGAACCCATTGGTCATTGGGGATTTCTTGGGTGTGTAGGATCATTATAGACAGGGGTAACATTGAACTGTAAACTCTAGTCTTTGAGATGTGGTGTTTGTAGATATATAGTATGGCTAATTCAATGATAAATGCAACATTTGTGGTGTTAGCTCGCACGCTATGTGGTCGGTCATGTTTTGGTGGTTACATCAGCAAAATACAGGGCAACAAGGACTTTTATTTCATCGAAAGCTATGAAGTCGGCGACCTTAAGTGAGGGAAATTTACAAGCTAGGGATCACAACGTCTGTATTTGCATTGCATATACCACATGGATCACACTCATATTGGTTATGAATTTTGAAACCTCAAAATCTACAAAATTTAGCCTGAGCATACAGTCTTGAATATGCATTTCCACTAATCTCTTTCGCTTATCCCAAGAGTGAATATTTTTTTCACTTTCCTTGTGTTTCTTTGTCTTGAGACAAGATTCTTCTTCTTTAAGCTTTCTACTCTTCTCTTAATTTGATATGCTGCTGGGGTCGAATGAGGGGAGGCTCGATAGCTGGCAGTTATCTATTTGTAATCAAGAAAACTGAAGTTAACCGGAAAGAATGTTAGGCATCTTATGTATAGAAGCTAGAAATGTTCAATTCATTTAAGATTGACTAATTCTGAGAAACTCGAGGTGCTGGGTGAATAAATACCTGTCATTTTAGGAACCAATCTGATAGCCCAGAATCCATTCGCGGTATCTTTTGTCCTATAGATGAGATGATGTGCTTACTATGTTTGTATTTACTTCATGCGAAGCCTATGCGTACTACTGATTCCTGATCATAGAAGAGAAACAAATTAGCGATAGGTTGGGAATAGACAGAGCCCGTAATTTTGGCAAGATCAGCATCCTAGTGCATGCGATGGAGGCAGGCTACACCTGCTGAGATCTTTTCCCCACTGTCACCTTGCATGGTTTCACATAAAACTTCCTAATAAATTGATTGTTTTCTTCTTGATTTAAACCGGGCAAGAAGCGCATCCATTTTACTCCTCCTTTAGAGTGTTGTCAAATGATATAGCACCCGTCCCCAAACTCCCTGAGATAACCCAGATCCGTAACGCCTTCGTGTCTAAAATGCATGCTCCCTAATGTTGCAGCCATGATGCTAAAGTGTTTGCATCAGGTTCAGCTCTTGCTCCAAGGCGTCAACCGTATCCGAGAGGCTAGCCATTGCACCCGTGTCGCTTTGAGCGGGTCGTTCCATCTCAGCATTCCGTTCTTGAGTCTCGGCCAGCATGCTTTCCATTATGATTTGAAACGCTTCAAGCCTTGCCAAGTTTGCATTCAATTCTGTAACAAGTTCTATTAGTCCAGTGTGAAAAGTAGAAAAGCAAAGCAGTAGTCGTACCTGCTTCCACCAGTCGAGCTTTCATTATTCCCACTCCTTGAACCTTCAGCCGGAGGGTTTTTTCAAGTTCATACAAGCGGCAATCATCTCGCTCAATTCTAGCATCGAGCTGGCGCCCTAAACTCTCTTTGGGTCTGGCTTGGGTTGGCATGTTGTTTAATATTGAATAAAGTCAGGTGTTTGCAGTTTTTTGCGTTGGCTGTTGTAGAGACCAAAGCCAAGTGCGAGAATTTAGCGCTTATATAGACTCAAGATCCAATGGTGTATTTCGCCAACTTATCGCCAGAAAGTCGATGAGGCTGAGGGAAATTTATAGTCTTCACAAGCATTGGAAAGACAAAGTGGAATACAGTGTTCACTTTCGCTTAGATCCCAGTATTTAACGTAAATCTCGATACTTTTTCTCTTATCTGTGTTGAGTGTTGGTTTTGGAGGCAGAATATGAGCCTGGAAAGCCACCAACCGAGGGGCCAAGCGGGAAGACGTTGAGAGGTGCTTGTCACGGGATTTGGGCACGGCTCATGATGTGCCAATCTTAGCGACGACTCACTCCTATGTGTATACACATTGAAGTTCCTGCTTCATTACCAGATGGAAACATTACCAGATAGATTTTTTTGTCTGGTTGTGTCAAATTCGGAGATGCATGTGACAAACCCTTCCTCCTACACTTCCCTCCTGTACCATAAACAGTTGCACTACCGTTAAAAACTCTCAACCTCCTCAACTTATGTCTCATCTACTACCATCTTGACTACTGGAGATATTTAAGAAGTCTACATTTAATTTAATGAGCCATCAACTGGCTTTGAATATAAACATTAGTTATTATTGGAATAAGGTGGGTTGAGTCCGCTGATTGCCAGAGACTTTAAATATATATGATTAAAGTCGCATGATAAGATGGAGACCTGGCTGGTTGCAGTTATCTCTTCAGAAAAAATAGAGAAAAAAGTAGTTAGTGGAAATAATGGAGGGGAAGCGGTGGCAGGTGCGGTCAAGAAAAAGAAAGATACCAAAAAGCACATCAGAGATACATGAAAGGAGCCGAAATTCAAAAAATAAATAAAAACGTAATGTTCTCATTGTAAAGTCCGAAGACCGTCTTCCAATCCACCGGGTATCTAAAGTAAACAATCCCTGAATTCTCATCTCAAATCCCATCTTCTCATCTCAAATCCCATCTTCTCTCTTCATTCGCAGCCCCGAAATCCGGCTCAAATTACTCAGTAGGAGTATTCTTCTTCCCCCATCCGCCCCAGAAACCTCCCGGCGCACTGGCGGGCGTCTGTACCGCTCCTCCAGCCGCAGAGCCCAGAACATTAGTTCTCTTCAGTAGATTTGGTTGACTGGGACTACTCTTGTGCCCCATGATGGAGCTATCTCCCTTCATACCTAGTAACTTCCTCATACTATCTAATTTCGCCTTCGCTTCCTCGGCTTCTTGCTTTGCTTGTGCTTCCGCAGTCTTGGCTTGAACAAGTTCCAGAACTAAAGCATCCATGTCTGTATCTTTGTATGAATCTGGTACATCCGTAGGCGTATTAGAGAATGATGCCGGACGGTTGAAGTACTCATGTTCCCTTTGGACCTGCGTATTGATAGCAATCGCGGCCGTGTTGAGACTCGAAGTCCGCTTACTATACGCGGGCTGGCCAGCTTTGGAATTGGATCTCCCTAGTCTCAGCTCCTTCAGTCCTCCCGATGATTGACTTGAACCCCTTCGATCTGGTTCTGGCCATTCTCTTACGTCAGGACTCGCGCTTGGAGTTTTTTTAACTCGAAGGTCATGGATTTGTTTTTCCAGTCGTTGCTTTTCCTGGTGTGCGCTCCGGATATGGTTACGGCCCTCCCGAAGCTGATCTTTGAGATTTGTAATTTCCTGCTCCTGATCTGTCAGGCGACGGCTAAACTCTTGTGTTTTAGAAACTTCATTAATGAGTTGTTCTTTTGAGCGAGCCAATTCTTCCCGAAGCTGTGATTTAGATTGGAGCATAGAGGAGCGGCGATTTGTCACGCCTTCAAATCTCGCTTCTACTTTCTCAATAATTGAGGATAAGTCGGCCAGTTCCAAGGGACTAACCGCCCCACCAAGCAGGCCAGAATCAGTTACACCTGCCGGTTGGGCCAATGGGGTATCTTGGTCTTGCTCGCCAACGTCTCCATTAACTACCTCTGTTGTTGATCCAGATGGCAGCTCGCTAGCCACGGATGATAAAGAGTCTGTTGTTTTTACCACATCGAGCAAAGATTTCACTATTATCCGATCCTCTTCACGCTCCTCCCTCTCCCTCTGTAGCTGTGTCGCGAGAATCGCATGATCTCTTTGCATCTCACTCAGAGCTGTCAAGAGATCCTCAATCTGCCCATGGAGATTCTTGTCCTTATTTGACTTTGTTGGGGCATGAAAGTTAACAGATTGTCCACGAATTGAAGATCCATCTGTGTTAGACGAATCCCGAGATATACTAGTTGCGTCTGTTGACGCGCTCATGATGCTATCAGACCCGCCACCCTCCATAGAATTCATTGTCGATGCAATGCTTTGCTTTGATGTTGACCGTCGGAGGAAACTGACGGGGCGAGACGGAGCGGTGAGACCAGGGCTTAAGTTTACCGACTTCGTATTGGAGTTCGACCCTGCCCATAATCGGCCAAGGAAGCTCGAAGCAGTGGACCCCACTGTTTCTGAAGCTGCCGCACCAACCGTCTGTGATTCTTTATAGCTAAGCTCCAATGCTTGTAGACTCTCGTGAGTAACTACTCCGGTTAAGCTGACAAAGTCGTTCACAAAATCATCTGCATTGTAGTGGTAACAATCCCAAAGACCTCGCGAAAGAAGCAACTGCATAACATCTTCAAACTCTGAACAAGCTAGAATCTTTTCCTCATTCTTTCTCATCAACGAAAGTGCTACCCGCATGATTGTTTCCGAGGCACCTTCTGCAAATATCACATCGTATATCCGAAATAGCATTGGTAAAGGGCAGGTGACTCCGAAGAATGAAAGGAACCATTGCGACACATATGCGGGCTCAATCTGGAGCATATCGAGGTGGTTTGAAAGATTCGGTAAATGTTGCTTTAGGAGCTCACGGAATTGATGGATCCGGACATGGAGGCCGGACAGATCTGGAAGGAAGCAATTTCGGAGATCATAGTGCTCCATGAGACTTGAAATTGTTAGTAAAATAAGGACAACAAAGAACGCCAGATTACTTACCGGACAAGGACACAAAAGGCCTGCTTGTCACCCATATGCATGAGCAAAGGACCTACAAGAAAGCCCAGGCCTTGGCAATACCCGATTTTATGGTCGTATAAACTGAAACATTTTAGAACTCTTCCCAACATTTTTTGTCCGTCTCCTTCTGGATCACGGAACATTTCTACACCTGGGAAACTGCGCCCCAGATCCTTCCCAATTATTCCATCATATGGACTTGATTCCAGGCATAACCTATCAAATTGATCCTCGAGAAGCCGGTCTCTGGCACCAGACATGCTCTGCCAAACCACGCCTCTCAACGGAGGGGGTACGCCGCTACGGATCTTCTTTGAAAGTAGTGTTGGAAGACATTGAGCAGTACGGGTATAGTCCTGCACCAAAGCAGCGTAGAATTCAAGGTCCGTCATTGGTGGTGCTGGAATCATCGAGTATCTTAATGCTGAAGGTGTAGGCCCATTCACTAATCTCTTTAAGTGTTGTATGCTCGGTGGTCTCGATTGTCCTCGTGAAAATTTATCCACCTGGGGTGATTTTACAAGCCCAGATTTCGGGTTCGTAGCCAGAAGGTTATTTTCTTGCTCAAGTCTTGCTAATAATAATGCGGTTGACTGGATAAATTAGCATATTCCTCTCAAATTGCTGTGGAGTCTACTGACATCGTCAGAGCTCTCGTCTCTGGGTTCTTGTTCTTCGGTTTTCTCCAATTCTTCCCAGTTGACGCCCTCCGCGCTTTCCTCGGAGCTATAACTCCCTCTCCTGCTCTCTCCGTTTCCTGACACGACAGAATTGGATCCGGATGGACTCATCACGTCACCATTTGGATCCACCATTGTGATCCTGGGACTCTGTTCTTCCTCCTCATCTGGCACATATGTGGTGTTCTTCAGTAATGTCACCTCTTGTGTCTGCCTGCGGTCTTCTACAGATTTTCGAGGGTCGAGAACCGTGTCGACGCTCAGGGTAGGAGGTTCGGAGAGTCGGACCGTGACCATAGAATCGTGTGATATTGCTTTTGAATCCATAGCAGGCTCTATCTCTATCTCCATATCATTTTCTGGTTGTGTTATTTGGTCCGGCACGCTCATGATGGCCTTTGGAATGCCGTCGTCAGCGCAACTCTCCATGGCTACCTTGTTCGGTCAATTGAAGCTTTGTCCTAAATTACCGAACCGAATCCGTATCGGCTGTATGCGTTGGTATTTGCTGAAACTCCGATCTGCCTGGACGAAGCATGTAATGGAACCCACTCGTTAGTTATCTTTCTATGAACCAAGCAACGAAAGGAGTGTTTGCCCTGATGGGAATTAGATCAATAAAGAGATGAAAAAGAGTGGCAGCTGCAGTCTTTCAGCAGCGAAGCAAGTAAAAGAAATCAAACAGATTTTCCTCCTGTCGATGGGTGAGGGGAAAAGAGGTTGGACGACGACGGGATGGCTAGGAGAAGGAGGTTGGGCAAGGATACCGTCGAGTTTAATTGTCCGGCCCCATTATTATCAGGGGAAGTCGCTAACGATTGGCCGAGGATGAATTGGTCGACAACGCGATGCTACCCCCTATAAAATAAGGAGGTTAAGGCAATGGTTATCTATTCCACTATGCAATCATGCACTTGCCACCCCAAATATAATCTCCAGCACAGCTCTCCACATTATTGTTACTGTTATTCTTATTGTGATTATTCACACTTCAAGCTTTTGTATGTGACGCATTGGCTTGTCTTGAGTGTTTCTTTCCATGGTTTCCAGTTCGGTTATTATTTCTATTCTCGTTGTCTCGCTTAATCTATCCAGGTACCAAAAACCCCCCTGACACGTGAAGTGAACTACAACAGCAAGAAGCTACAATCACCAAATCATCAGCAGAGGAACTGTTATGAACATTCATTTAACTGGATGGGTTCGCTATCAATATTTCTAGTGTTTCTTGATATTCTGGCACTCTAAATCTGAGTTGTAGCGTTGATTGTGTCCTTGCCGCCTGCTGATCCTCTTTTGGTAGAAGCCATAACATTCATTTTAAGGGCATTAAGGGCGGAATCAGGTCACCCATCGATTTACATTGCTAATCACAAGTTGCTATTTTTATGGTTGCATTTCTAATTTGTTATTGTCCTTTGTCCTTGTCCTTGTTTATAGCTCAGCATAAATCTACGTGCCTACAATACAACAGAGCCAGCGAGCGAGTCACATCAAGCTATGACGGTAATTTCAGCAAGCAAATCCTAGATTGTAGTGAGAATAGATTAAAAAAGTAGCAATGATTTAGCTCAACCCTGCGGACAACCATGTCTACCTATATTCTTTTCAGGTTCTGCCTAAGATCACAGGAATAGAAGAGTGCAGATTGAATACCATACAGTCATCATTACTACTATAAGAAAAGTGACTCATGTACTCTGATCCATATAATACCTCAGTAGAAAAGTAATGTCATCCGGCGCGGGGAACACGCAGAAAATCCATAAAAGAAAAAAAATAGTATGTCGTCCCTATGAATGCCCCGCCCAAACCCAAGGGTGTCATATCCATCACCAGAACGCCAGCAAGTCCCATATTACCACCTCCCTCTCTCCAAACATCTTCGTCACTTCATTCGCTCTCATCAAAATCATCCTCGCTTGGCTCATCATCAACTACCGCAGAAGCATCAAGGTCATCTTCATCCATATCATCGTCATCATCAGAGTCGATATAGACAGGAACAGGCTTGGCCTTCGCCACGGCGGCTCGTGCGGGTCTACCACGACCAGCTGGCTTGGGTGGAGGGGAATCCTCATCAAGCTCATCATCTTCGTCCTCGCTGACTATTTTCCTGGCTACTTTAACATTTGCCTTTGCCTTCACTGGAGCCTTGCTTTTGGCTTTTGCAATTAGCTTTGGAACAGGAACATCGCTCATGTCCTCATCATCATCACTAATAACATGCTTTTTCGCCGTGGCCTTTGCTTTGGTTTTCGCAGCTGGCTTTGGGGGAGGAGAGTCATCTAAATCCACATCTGATTCATCGTCGCTGATATTTTTTCGACTAAGAGCCTTCGCCTTGCTTTGCTTGGTGGCTGGTTTTGGGGGTGGTGAATCGTTCATCTCGATATCAGAATCCTCAGTGGCACTAAATACATCTTGCTTCAGGTTCAGTTTGCTCTGCTTCGCAGCATAAGCCTTAGCAGCGGGGGATAATGCTTTGGGCTCAGCAACGGCAGGTATCTCAGCAACGACGGCTTTGGGCTTTGGACCACGCTTAGGAGCAGGTTTCGTAGGAGCTGGGGCAGATTTGATGGGCACTTTCTTAGTGATTGGGACGAGGTCATCATCAGACAAGAAGCTGTCCAGATTCGTTTCACGTGGGGGCTTTTGTGGAGAAGATTTAGCCAATAATTCATAGTTGGTCTCGTCGCCAGCTTCATCGTCGAATACCCGGCTGGCTTTTGACTTGATTTTTGGGAGGCCAGAGCTGCTTGTAGGTCTGTCACCAGTTGGACGTGAGGCTGACATGGCGAAGAGAGAAAGTCTTCCATTTGCGGCATTCCCACCCCCAATGCCTTTAACCATGTCTCCAACGTCACCCAGAAATTTCCCATCATCGCTTTCGGACTCATCGTCTTCATCAACCCACTTTTTGGGTGCTGCGGCTGCTGTACGCTTGGCTCTACCATTCGTTGGGCCAGGCTGCTCACTCGGTGCCCGGGAGGTTTGCTTACTAGGTTGAGTCGCAGCCAACTCAGCAAAATCGTCATCTGACAATCCTGAGAGCTCCTCGACGCCATCGGACCCAAAAGTCTGAGCTTGTTTGGGCTTAGTGGCAGCACTGAAAAGTTTCGCAAAGCCCTGATGAGGCTTTGCCTCAACTTTGACAATGCCTTTGTTTGGGTTTGGGAGAAGGGATTTGGCTGCAGCAGCTTTTGTAGCCTTTGACTTTGAAGGGTTAAAGTCGTCATCCTCTTTCTTCACACGTCCCTTGGTTGTCTTGCCAGCTCCAATCTTTCTGGACGCACGGCGACCTCTGTTGCGGATGTCCTTCTCCAAATCTGCGTCTTCCTTGAGCTGAGTCTCCCATTCTTCAACGAATGCATCGAGATCCTGGCACCATAAATCTTTCTCGCTCAAATTCTCGAGAGTATCGTGCTCCTCCTTTTTTGAGAGCATCTGTTGCTTGAGCTTATCAACACGCTCCTGCGTGAGTGACCAAATGGGTAACTTCAAGAAATTAGTTTTACGGTTTGAAAATCCAAAGAACCAGACTTACTCCAAGCAGATAATCGAAGTCACGAGCACCAGAGTCTTCATCAGCTCCAATATCGTCTTCATTTTCGACAACATCATCGGTCTCACCAGCTTGCTTGGCATCTTTGACTTTAGGAAAAGCCTCATAATTAGCCTTCCGAAGCTCGGCTACAAGAACCGGCTTCTTCTTTTTTGAGACTACGAGCTTGTTCTCAATGATTTCCGTGACAAATCTGGCTTGATTCTTGAGTCTACGGTAGTCGGTGTGGATCTTGCCTAGCCAGTGAGCCTAGAAACGTCAGTGGTAGTAAGAAATAGGTGTTATCAAAGAGCCTACCTTTCTCTTGGTGTACATCAACATGCGGTAAGCATAGAATTCCTCTAAGATATCCTCGACCTTCTCATACTTTCTAATTCGCCCTTCGAGATCAAAGGCAACAAGGTTAGAAGTAGCTACAGTTTTGTTAAGCTTGAACTTTTCAGCTAAACCTTCTTTCAACGCGGCAGCCATGTGCTTCTCGTCCATCTGAATAATGAAGTGAACAGTCTTATGATCGTTGAACTCCTTATAATCCTTAATGAAGGATGGAACTTTTTCAGCCTTGATGATATCCTCAAGCTTCGCCTTGAAATCATCGGTCCAGGTTCGAATTGGCAGCTCGGTGATTTCAATCTCGTTATTATCAGTCTCACGGACAATACCATTAAAATTAAAGCGGTTTGGACCAGCTTCATCGGATGTACCCTTCCATCCACGGAACCAGGGCGCCATTGGCTGGAAAGGCTCTTCAACGCCATTTTGTCCTTCTAAGCGACCCATTCGGCGCTTCAGATTCTCGACAACATGTACAGGATGATAATTAGGGATAGAGGTACTCCAACCAGTTCCGATACCATCAGCACCATTGATTAGAACCATGGGCACAACAGGGCAGTAGACCACAGGCTCAATTTGCCGGCCATCATCCGTGTTGTATTCGTAATTAGGCTCGTCCAGGGCAGAAAATACTCTGCGCGCGAAAGGTGAAAGACGTGTGAAAATATAACGAGGGCTGGCAGCGTCGCTACCTCCAGCCAATCGCGTACCGAAATTGCCACTAGGTTCCAGGCAGTTAATGTTATTAGAGCCTACAAATGTTTGTGCGAGGCCAATAATAGTTTGGTGCATGGACGCTTCACCATGATGATATGCAGTATTCTCAGAAACGTAGCCAGCCAGTTCGACGACCTTGGTATCCTTTTTGAGATTTCTCTTAAAACAAGCAAACATGACCTTACGCTGACCAGGCTTGAGACCATCAATGACAGAGGGAATCGAACGAAGATTATCTGCCATGCTGAAAAGAATGAGTTCTTTGTTGATAAAATCATCATAGGTAAGAGTCTTCGTTGAATGGTCAAGATATGTTCCTGGCACGAAGTTACCAAGCCATGTCTTTCTCTGGTCGGCCTTTTTCTTCGAAAAAGCGAGATCGATCATTTCTTCCTCTTCCTGTTTCATCGTCTCGAATTCTCTCAAATGCACATCGAGGTTACCAAAGTAGACTTGAGCGTCTTCTGCGGTACTAGTTCCCAGTCCCTTATAGTATTTGTGGCTCCAACCTCTCTCATTGGCATGTCGTTCTTTCCATTCCTCATATTGAGGCATAGTAAAGAATGATTTGGTGCTGAGAGGCTTCTTGGGGTTGGGACCCTTCCAGACCTTGACGATAGGGGTAATGAATTCACGGAAGAAGTCGGGCATCTTCAGTAAACTTGGAAATTGGACCTGAAGAAAGTTGATCAAAAGACCTTTGATATGACTACCATCATGGTCCTGATCGGCCATGATCATGAGATGGCCATATCTCAATCCGCTTGCATTCTGGTAGTTTTGCTTGTGTTTCAGACCAAGGAACTGTTTGATATTTTGGATCTCCGCATTTTTCGAAATCTGATCGATAGATGCGTCTCGAACATTTAGCAATTTACCTCGTAAAGGGAAAACACCAATGCGGTCTGGATCGAGAATGGCTCGACCTGCGACAGCCAAACCTTTCGCCGAGTCTCCTTCAGTGAGAATCAGAGTACATTCATGCCCACGCTTGGTACCGGCCAAATTGGCATCAACAAGCTTGGGATTGCTCATCCGAGAACGTTTATTTCCATCGCTCTTAGACAAAACTTGATCGGCCTTTGCTTGAGCAAAATTAAGAATGTTTTGCACTGCTTCTGTTTGGCCAATCTGCTTAAGAAATTTATCAGTCAAAACACATTTGCTCCCAAACTGCTTAGCCTTTGTCGTGAGTTGCTCTTTGGTTTGTGATGTAAACGCCGGATTTGTGATCAAGCAATTGACAAATAGAAAAATATGATTTCGAACTTGATTCGCCTTTAGAGCAGCACCTTTGGCATTCTTTTTCTTCACAATGTCCATCAGTTTCTCGATGATTTGATCCGCAATATAGTTCACGTGAGTACCGCCTGATGAGGTGGCAATTGAGTTGACAAAAGACACCTGCTGAAACGAGCCATCCGACACTGCAAACCCAATTTGCCACTTTGTATGTGCTTTAAGGTCCTCAACAATAACTGAAGTGGAGGCGGGCTCGGTGGCATCTTCAACACCACGCTCTTTTTTGATGGCTTTCGCATACATTTCAATGTACTTCTTGAAGTCAAGCTTGATCTGGGTGCCGTTGAGGAAAACTTTGACACCTTGAACAGTGCCAGCCATATCGTATACACGACGCTTGATAAGTGCTTCGAAGTCATCGTCAATACCATCCATCTTGAACTTTTTGTAGTCGGGGGTGAATGTGATTCTGGTGAAGTCTGCAGACTTGCTTGAAGAAATCTTTGGCTTCCCCATGGTAGACATGTTGTCGGTCCAGATCTGCTTATATCTCTTTCCGCTCTCCGAGTCCTGCGTTTCTAAACAAAACTGTGTGCTGAAAATATTACAAAGCTTGGCTCCGTAACCATTCCTACCACCGGTGGTCTTTGCTTCATCATCATCATAATTTGAACCAGTCAACAGATGGCCGAAAATCATTTCAGGTATGTAAATCTTCTCTTTCTACAACCTTGGAATTAGTAGACATTGGGGCTATCTTGGTGCAAATAGACTTACCTCATGAATCTGAACAGCTATACCTGCTCCATCGTTCTCAACACTAATCTCACCCTTTTCTCGATCGACTACTACCCGAATAACTTTCATACTATTATCACGTTGCTTGTTATCCGCAGCATTGACCAAAATTTCATCAAAGATTTTGTACAACCCAGGAACGAAAGATACTTTCCGAAGCTGCATTTCAGCTAGCTCCGAGTTGTAAACTATACATATCAGCAACCACAAAACATGAGAATGGATCTTATACGTACCCCACATCTGTTCTTCCGTTCGTTCCACAGATCCAATGTATGTATCGGGTCGCACGAGGATGTGCTGTACTTGGGTAAGTTTCTGGTACTGTTCCGTGGCGGTCTTCTTCTTTAATGGTTTGTCTGGAGGGCCATCCAGTTGCATGCTCTCGTTTTCGATATCACGCAGAGGCTTTGGCGCACCTAGTTTCTTTGACGCAGGACCTTTCTTTTGTTTCTTCGCACTTGGTGGGGTATGCGAGAGTACGGAAGCATCATTTTGGGACCCAGGCTCAGAAGGCTCCTCCTCATCGTCTGTTTCAGGCTTTGGCCGCTTCTTCGTAGTTGGCTTCCCTGCCTTGAGGGTAGTCTGTGTCATCTTTTTGGCAGGAGCTTTCGCTTTGGGCACCTTTGGCGCAGCGGGCTTTTTCGGTGCGGCCTTCCCTTTCCCCTTCTGGTTGAGACTGTCAGTAAGGGTTGTACAGTTATTATTTTGAGATCGGGCAATGGCAGTACGTACGGATGGTTCAGGGGCAAAAACGTCGGAATCTCCATCAGAGATGTCAAATACCAAATCGTCCATGGCCGAATCCTCCATCTTGGAGGTGGTGTTGCACTTCGACGCGTCAACAATCAGTAGGGAACCGTGAGTGTAAGTTTGGCTTTTGAAGAAGTGCCCAAGTTAAGGGAGGCTTTCGGGATCGGGATGGGGATGTGGATGTGGATGTGGATGTGGTGATGGGGTAGGTAGTTGACTCGTCAAGTATTATTCAGTTCTTGGGGTTTGGTGGTTGTGTTATGGTGTTACAGGGTAGTTGGGCAGGGAATTTGAGTTTTGTAAACATGAGCGCGTCGTTTAGTGCCAAGCGTAATTATGGGTCTCACGGCTGCTTGGTGAACTCCTGAATTCTTGGCCTTGGCACCCTCTATGGCCTTGGCATTTTGCTCTGGTCTGCTACGCAGCTACACACAATACGACAATACGATATCCAGACTTCAACATCAACACCTGCACCAAAGTTACACTTCGACGGAATCGCAGCACCCTCCGTGGAACCCCGTATACTTTTACCACGAGTAGAAACTCACTAGCCATGAGGGATTTTTCCGATAAAGGGCTATGCACAGGCCCGCTACCGATCCTCCCGCTTCTTGTACTAATTTGTCACTTGAGCCTGGCCTGTGTTCGCCGATGTATGTAGATGGAATGAAGCTATACGGTACTGCTCTTAAGTTATACCTAATACTTGATACCTTATACCGACTGATAGGATATTATGTGGTGAGAATGATGTACTGTACCTCCTACTCCACGGGTTCGTCTCCATCTGAAACAAGAACGGCTATCAGAGCAGCCTCATGGAAAAGAAGCAGCCTTCTGTCATGACGATAATGCACCCTCTTCACGAGATAGACGCTGGAGAAAATACGTTACGTTGAACCCTCATTTCAAAATTCATTTCGTGTTCATGGACCTTTTTTTATTTATCTTTTTGGCATTTTCAGTTAGGCTTGCGACTACTCGGATCACTAATCAATTACGGGCAATACTACTGATTTTCGATTTTCGATGTTATTTTGTATCTTGATATCAAATTCCAAAAGATGGAAGCACTGCAGCTTGCATCGGACATACTCACGCGATGGCATCATTCCACAAGATGATCGAGTATCATCTGGAAAGAGATGCATAGAGGCTCTCTCTTGTTACATATTCTGTGAGCTACCATAGCCCCCTGCATTATTTGACATATACAGCTCTATCTTTCCCTGTTTGTCGAGGGGTGCAGATACAAGAACGTGGTTGGTCAAACGTTAATGAAGCGCCTCATGATTTCCACGGCGCCTTGCAGATTTGAGTAGGACTCATTGATTTTGGTTTTCATTCTCTTAGAAACCCTGACTCGAGGTGTAATGTCACACACCTTCTCGTGGACAGAAATCAGTAGCTCTGAGTTGAAACTTCCTCTCAACTAGTATTTCAATTTCAACTTTGGGGTGCGCAACTTGGGGCAAACAAAGTCATAGACACACTTTTATCGTCAGATTTACTGATGTGTAATCCAATCACTGATGGGAAATTTGTGAAGCTCATTGGCCACAGCTATCGACGGTGTATTGGTGCCTATTGGTTCCCTATACCATCCGCGATAACGCATTCAATTCGCCCAAAATTAGAATTTCTAAGTTAGCGAGTAAGCTAAGAGCTGGCAGTCTTTCTGATACTTTCAGTCTTTACACCACCTTTTAAATCTATGTGAGGGATACTTGCAATCTAATGAAGTGCAAGCGAATGCGTATTCCAATGAAGATGGCCAGATTCAGAGGTATGTCTCGTCTATCAATTTCCAGTGGCTCTTGTCTCTCTAGCAACGTTGCTATGCAGTAACCCGCCATCACTCCACATCATTGATGAGTCAAGAGCTTCAGCTTGGAGATCAGATACTCCCGTGTTCAGCCTTATCCCCAAATGCTTCCTTGGGACACCTTTCAGTGGCAGGATCTTCCACACTGAGACTTAAGGGACCAATTAGTTTCTTGATTTTTGGCTGCATGCATATCTTATGTGGCCCTAACCAACTGCCAGTGTTAGCTGCAGCGCCATCTGGATTCTACAGAGAAGGTGCAGTAGGGAATCCTTCTGCCGATTTCTCGAAGCACTGTAGAAATTCTTTCAGGAGCCAGGTAAGCATTCCAGTGGGACGGGAAGGGGCAGATTGCGTTTTGCCAGGGAATGCGGAATCTTAGAAGAGCGGTTCAATGAAAAATATTTCATAGAACGAAGACGAAAGCCCGATTAGAATGTAGAAACATCAGAATGCGTTGATCATTCCATTATTCTTGGCAGGGAAACAGAATATTCCTACCTCCTATATAATTTTCGCGTACAAGTGCGTCGAGTCAATTTAGCTGTCTCTGAAGTCATAATATAGTCACTGCAGTTTCTTTGTCTTTTTGCTAGGTATTTCACGCTTTTCACGGTAACTTGTCCGCAGTTACTGCAGCATCCCGTCCCCAAGAGTCTTTGCCAGCAAGTACCACCATCACTCTTTCTTATCCACTTTCAAACAAGCCCTGTTCCCGGTCTGGCCCTAGCAAGATATTCTGTTGGTATCAAACTTGCATTCTGAGTCTAACGAGACATTCTTTGCTGTCACGCAGCTGATTGCATACCTCCCTTTTTGGCTTTGGTACAGCAGTTGGGGTTCAGTGGCACCCTTTACCTCGACATATGCTACGTGATGTAGATGCACGTCTCTTGGGCTGCTGGCCCCTGAGCGACGGGCACGGGAGGGAAGAATCTGTTTAGAATATTCTTACCACAACTTGTTTGAATAAAAAATCCATCATCTCGGCGCTTGTTCCTGCAACGCGTTCATCACATAGAGTACATATTCCTAAAACAAAGCCAATTTTTGAGACCTATAACCTTGAAAGGCTCAGACATATAATTCCCTCTACATCCAAAATATTTAGGTGGTACTTTGGCCCTCGAACTCAGAATAGCGGTGGGATATACACAAACGGAGACCCAACCTACCCCAGGTCGGTTCCTAGACACAGCCAACAAAGACCTTCCATGCCGAGATCACTGGCTTTAGTCAAAGACATACCCAGTAGCGGTTAAGTCTGCATACGCTTGTACCATTAGCTGGCATCGACGAAACGTTATTGCTTAAGTTCATCATCTGCCCATCGCCTCATAAAGACCAACGAACGGTCTATTCCTTAAGCTCTGTTTGCCATTTTCCAATACATCAGGTTTCTGCTCAGTTGTAAGAGACTATCTTTCGAACGTATCGTCATTTTCCCCTCATCGGATTTACGTTCGTAGGGGACCCATTTAACAACTTGCAGATTTTAGAACCATTCGATTGCCAGACCTATTTCTGGCCTCACCGCCACCATGCTTTCAGTGGCTTCTCTTCTTAATCCCATAAAGTCTGAACAAGGAAGCCAACGAGTTCCATCAAGTCCTCCGACTCCGTTCATAGCACGTCCATTCAATGGTGGTAGCCCTCATCTTCCTACTCAATCCGCGTCTCCAGTCAAGAAGCAGAAGATGACCAAGGACGGAGCTGTCTTTGCGAAGGCTAAGATCAAGGGGGAAGTAAACTATGCTCCGTTTGAGAAATTTGATGAGGACACAATGCGCGAAATCCAGAGGTTCCAAGTATATCCACTCGGTAAAATTCGGGAGTATTCCCGACACATCCCCTACAACAGCGAGAAGAAGAGCTTCTTGGAAAAGACAGGTCGAGAAAGTTTCGAGGGTATGGTCTCACTGCAATTTTGGTATAGTGGATTTACCCGTGCTGATTCTGAACTGCAGTCTTCCAATACATTTTCAAACTCCCTGGCGAAGAAAAGGATTATACTGTGATGTGGGATTACAATATTGGACTTGTTAGAATTACTCCATTTTTCAAATGTCTCAAGCATACCAAGGTACATTACTACTATAGGACTTTAAAAATGATGTTAATACTTAATACACATTAGACAATGCCAGCCAAGATGCTGAACCTCAATCCAGGACTGAAGGAGATCACGCATAGCATTACAGGTGGTGCACTTGCAGCTCAAGGTAAGTTGCAGAATTCTACCCTTTTTATGGAGATGTCAGTCCGAAGAGATGAAGAAATTCCAAATCCAAGTAGGTCATTAACCGCTAATAGGCTACTGGATGCCGTACTCTTGCGCTCTTGCAGTCTGCGCAACATTCTGTTCCCAAATCGCACCCGCCTTAATTCCAATATTCGGACCCTCCTTCCCATCCCTTTGCGTTCCGTTTGAAGCCCCTGAACACGGCCGCATGATTATCGATTCTGCGATTATCACTATCGCGACAGCCCAAGCTGAATCCTACCGTCTCCAACACACCAGCACCAGTATCCATACTCCTCCTCCCAACAGCTCTACTCCAACGTCCTCTACCTGCAGCACAATTGCTTATTCGCCAAGTTTATCTGATAAGATGGATATTGTGCCAGTGGATCTAGGTAGAAGATTGCGAATGAAAAGAGCATTTGGAACACAGAGTGAGAGAGACACTGATGCAGAAGGAAGCGAGACTAGTGGAAGCGGCGATGGTTACTTCTGTTCTCCAGGCCCATTTCCAGCACGTCAGCCCTGGTTAGCCAGTCCTTTCGTCCAAAATTCCCAACTGAAATCAACTAATGGTGCTATAACCATAAACAGCACGGCCTCCCCTTGGCTTTCCGCGATTCCGCGCTCAACCGGCACATGTGCTTTGAAACCTTCTTCGCCTCCATTGCAAGTTTTGTGGGATGACGGATGGAGAAAGAGACGATTGGACGAGGGAGAGGCGGACGATGAATATGACAGTGCCTCTGCCGGCAGCGAGAAGTCGAGAAGTGATGTAGTTATGGAAGATGTGGGGGAGGAGGGTAAGGACGATGAAAAAAGAGCAGCGTGGCTTCTGATGAAGCTTAGTGTGATGGACGGGAAGAACCCAGGGGAAGGCTTTGGGGTGGGTCATCGGGGGAAGAGGAGGAGGGCTAATAGTATGTGATAGGATCATTTCAGTGTTTCTTCATTGTGTTGGCCGAGTTTTGCATGGGCATGGATTGGAGTTAGGTCTGGCATTAACCTGGGTACATGAATGGATGGGCAATTGGGGAATACCAGAACAAGGCTGGCGTTGGAACTCGGGAGGGGATGCTTCGCTTGGAAGATTGGCGAGATGGTTATACTTCTCCAGGTGGTTACAGTCACATTGGTTTGCGAATTTGTTGATTTTGGTTTATGGTATGGTATTGCATTTAGGATGGTAACAGTCCTTCTATGTATTCTTCGAGGTGCAGATCGTCCCGTTATCAAGAAATATTATCACTGTAATCATGTAGTCAAACGCAACACAAAGCTCCCAAAGATCTCGTGACTTATACACAGAGCACCGGCCATGGGTGAGTTCTTATATTTCGCAGTAAAATTTATCCGGACTTAACTTTAGGGCTACGAGGATTCCGAGAGCTAGATCCAGTCTAACAAGAGTAGCTCTATATCAGACTACCGCAAGCTCTAAAATGGCATCACTGCCAAAACCATCGACGTGCATGTCTAACGCCCGACATCCTCCCCATGAGCCGGTTTCCACCCGTTCGTTTACTCCCGGTACAACCTAAACCATCCCAATGAGGTAATTTTCCTCAAATAGGCGATGTCACCATAATGTCCACTCCGGCTTACAACCTAACCATGCCTTTCTGGTTACTTTATTCTTCTTAATGTTTAACCTAGGAAGGGTAACGGGGACGGGTAGGATCGAAACAATTTCGTACAACCCACTCTGTCTGTCTGAAAAGTACACAATTTCCTAAAGGAAATACATACAACATAAACAGGACTCACTCACTGAGAAAAGTTTGCTTATGTTGATCTGATCTCAATGCAGATTACTGATCATTGAGAGCCCCTTCATTTCGTATTTCAGTTTCATCTACTTCTCTGCGGCTTTTTTGGTCTTGAAATCTGTCACCCATGCGGCTGCTTTGGCTTTAGGGACGACAAACACTTTGACGACCTCGTCTACAACTTCGACATTGCCAGTACTGAGCACCTTCAGAAGAGTGACCTTCCGTCCAACTTTAATTAGGCCCCCTTTTATGGTCTCCATATAGCATTCCACATTCCCAGGCGTGTACTCCCCCGCTTTGTCCCATGGTACAGGTAGAATGTAATCAAGGTGGTGGCCCATCGGCTCCATTTCTCCCCAAGACTTAATGAAATCTGATTCCAAATGAAGGGGATAGAGAAGAACTGCTGGGAAGGATAATGTCGACGTAGGATCTACTGGATCCGGGACGAGCTGAATCTTTGCATCTTCCATTTCGGGTGGTTGTTCTGTTCTTCTGACTTTGACACCTCGTGCTTTTAACGCAGTTCTTAGTGTAATCTCCTCGGTCCTTCTCCGTACTTCTCGTTCGATCTCTTTCTTCTTTTTCGCTGCTATTATCTCATTCTTCTTAATGAGCTCTTTCGCGACACCCAGTAATGCTGTATTTTCTGGGTCAATCTCTAAGCCCCTCGCACAGGCATCATCTGCTTCCGCAATCTTGTCCAGCCTCAATAATGCCCTCGAAGAGCGGTAGTATGCCTTGACATTTTTGTTATTTATCCTCAAAGCAGACGCACAATCTTGGATACAGCTACGGTAGTTCTTCAGCTCCAAGTTGCAAGCTGCTCGGTTGACCAAACTCGTTTCCAGAACTGCGACCTGTTTTTTTACTTCCTCCTTGTCCCCATCATCTTCCGTTTTCTCTCCTCTTTGTCGCTTTCGTACCTCTAGCAGCAGTACATTGATACCCTGTGTGTAGAATTCTTTTGCATCCTTGTAGCTTTTGACCACAAAGTGTTCGTTTCCGCGCTCCTTAAATCCGGCAGCTACTTCGAGAGCTGTACCCTCGTATGCGAGAGCTTGTATGGCAGCAAGATCGTCGTTTTCTTCCATATCCGTCATAAATAGAGGAGATTTGTTGAGCTCGGCAAGGATTTCGGTGGCAGATTTGCCTTTCATTTCTGCTGCTATGGAGGAGTTGGCGAGTGCTTCCATTAGGGCGTCGTCTGCATCCATTTCCGGCTCGACGGGAGGCGTAGGGATGGATGTTGTGGTTGGTGCTGTAGATGAGACATCCTGAGAAGACGAGACATTGGCAGAGGAAGAACCCTCTGTAATCTCCTCGATCTTCATTTTGCAGATTGTCTATGAGGTGGGGCAGAGTGAAGCTATTCGCAGAATGTTTACGGCAGAAATAAATTTTGACAGACGGTATGACATGGGCTTGGCGGATCCACAGCGGGGTAAACGAAGTTAACAGGGGGCCACCAGCTGGTAGCGAGCCCCTATCATAGCCGAGGAAACAGAGCTAACAATATTTGTCTAGCAGCTAGCCTCCAAGCTCAGGTAAAACTTTAATTGTAGGCAATTACTTTTCTGTATGTGCATTAATAACCGCAACATGAATTCAGGGCAGATAAGGCGTATGCTGTTGATAGAAATTCCGAGCACACCTCAATCATGTTAACTATCATGTTAACCTACAACAAATATCAAGATATGGACAAGTGGATAGCCAATATATAATCAATTAAGGTGCTTCCAATTTTGCAAGTCATAAGCAACTAATGATCGCGAATACAAAAGCTCTAGTTCTCATAGATTTAGGGAATAGTTTCCTGAGGGTAGACTTATTTCTTCGCAGCGTTGTTTTGTGCAATTCTCTCAAGTGTCTTCTTAGCAACCCGTTCCTCATCATAGATATAATTCACACTATTCTCTTTAACCACCGCATTGGCCCACTTCCAGAATCTTGGTGCTTTAGTTTCAAAGTCGGTGAGAATACTCAGTGGTAATGGACCTCCATATTTCGGGAAAGAGAGAATGCGCAGAAGGAAGGAGCCGGTGAGGACCTGTTTGTTACTAAGTATTTCTCCAGTTGATGATGTATCTGAATTTCATACCTCAGCAAGCGTCAACCTCTCACTACCACCAAAAAATGGGCCTGCATCTTCTAAAAGTGGCTCGATTTCCTTCACAACAGCATCTACGAAGGCTTGCAACGCACTCCCATTGTCTTCTGCGTTTGCATTCCATAAGGCTTTGTGAAAAAGTGGGTTAACCTTGGAGAAAAATGCATCCACGAAAAAGTTGATGCGGGCTCTTTGTATAGGGCCACCAGGCTCTGAAGACGACTTCACCAAATGAGATGGATGGGAGTCGACGAGGAATTGCGCTACAATGGCTGATTCTGTGATAATATCGTGGTTGTATTTCAGAGAAGGCACCAGGCCGCGAGGGTTAATTGCGAGATATTCGGGGGTACGGGGGACGCTAAGATCTGGTGCGAGTTGTTAGAGGCAAGAAAGGGGTAATTGAAGAGAGATTTATGTACCGATTATTACAGTTTCGTGTTCCAGACCAAGTTCTTTAAGAGCTATGTGAGCCCTGTGTGCCCAAGGACAGGCGAGATTGGTGTAGAGAGTGATCTTTGGCGCTGCCATTTTTAGCAGGTAAAATAAAGGTTTGTTTGCTTTTCTTCGGTCCTGTAACTTTGCAGGTACAATAGGTAAGTTTATACGCTTGATTTCAATGTCACTCAACTAATGGTTTATCTAGAAGCTTAGAATGTTGGAAACCGGGGAATGAGGATAGAGTTGAGTGAATTACGGGAAAGGAAATATTCAACCAAAATACATACTTATATAGCAAGATCGGGCACTTCATGGCGGGGAAGTGTGGGTAATTTGGATTTCAAAGCTACTTCTAGTTTAGATTTAGTGTGGTATCAACGAACACAGGGACTGGACATTGTTTTACCCACCTTAGATTTATAATTATGCCAATAATTTCGTCATTTGTCACAAGACCCGGAAATCTCGGGGCGGGAAAAAATCGGACATAAATTTATCGGACATAGGTATCAGATCATTTTTGATTCTAATACTTGAAGCTGCAAAAGAATATGGTTTTTGCTTTCGTATTGTATGCTGAGGTCAACCTCATATATTAACTCCGATTTTGGGCTCTCTTCTAACAAGTCAATTTGGCCATCAGCCGGACAAGAAAAAATCAATGTCCATTTCCCCCATAGCTCGATCAATTTGGACATTAGAGACTTAGGAGCTGGTCTATCCATATCTCCTGTTTCCGAAAAAAATGTGAGCGAGCGATGTTTATTACAAAGCCGGACACCTAATTGCGTGACTCGATTAAATTCTTTACCATTCAACGCGGGGACACGTGGCCCATCTTTTGTGTCTCTGGGAAGAAACGCGTACTCAACAGAGAAGTCTTGTTAAGTTTTGGGTTTATGGGGTAACTCTATTATGTTGATATGGCCTCCTGTGGTTCCTTTCTAGCATATAACGTAAATAACTTAAGCCCCTAGAGCGCAACCTAAGTAATTGGACCATACCACGATGCTACCCTTTCTGAGTTTAAGAACAAAGGTCAGTCACACTTTCGAATTAATTTTCCAATATCTACTGCTTCAAACACCGTGCGCAATCCTAATTCATATTCTTGGTGATTCAAATTACGTTAGCAAACCCTTTATCATATCTAAAAGATGGGTTTGTAGTTTGGTATCAACAACCCTATAACTCCATGAGCCATATCATCAATATAGGAATGTTATTCTTGAAGTGTTAAGGAGCTTGGACGTTGCACAGTATTCTATACAGGGCTATTTTATTGGCAATTTTATGTGCAAGAATCCTTCAAATTTTGACCCACATTCATTATCCTAAAGGGGCAACTTTTGGGTAGGCCTTGGCGACAACATCTGATAAGCGGTTGCAAGTCACGTTTTGGTCAGCAGACTACTACTACACTTTCATCCAGAATATTGCGAGTTGCATCACTAATCAAGTATCAACTGAAGACATTATTTTGATGAATAACTTTGCCAAGTAATCTTCGTCTCTGGAATAATTGTGGATATTTCCCACCTCGTTAATCTTGTTCAAACTAATCAGATTTCACTGTAACGACTCTAGAATTATGATGTGCAACTCCGATCGTCAGCCAATTCAGGAACTAGAGTTTCTCAACGTAACTATCCTCCCCAATAGATCCCCTGGCCATGATGAACATTCCCGTCGCGTCGTGCGTTCACATGCCATCCGTGATGCCAACAGGCGCAAGAGACTCGCCCTACCACCAAATAGCGAACAAGCTTCCGACAATTTTAGTTCCAAGCCCAAACCCCAATCCAGCTTCGTAGCAAAGTTCAGGTTAAATAAAAAGGCGAAGCGAAAATCGAGTCCTGTACGGGACAAGGAGGTGGATAGTAATTTTCATGAAGTGTCTGAATCAGCCATGGTGGTGGAAGGACAACCTCAGCAGCTCGACATGTTCTTGAGTCCTGGTGATTTAGATCCATTTCAGACGCTTCCGGGTAGTATTGGACCTCGAGCTAGGCTTATTTTGAAGTCTTGTAAATACTGTCGAGCCGCCGTGTTGCAAACTTAGCTAACAGAAATAGATATTTCTTCAAGACCAACCGTCTTCACTTATTTCTCACGACAAAGACTGTTCTCTTGCTCATTAGCTGATTCGGCATGGTTTTATGCAACGCTCTCTATGATGTCTTTGTGCTATGACATGGCAGTTGGACAGAGCATTTCTAGCGAGTGCTTATTTTATAGAAGGGAAGCATTGAGGGTCGTGACTGAGCGATTGAGCCAAAGTCCTGCGGAACACGAAATCACAAACCATACAATTGCTGCAATTGCGTCATTGGCGAATATTGATGTAGGTGATTGATTTAAATCCTGGTGAATACATCTGACATTTACGTAGACGATAACTGGCTCCGTAAAAAGTGCAAGTATGCATGTTGATGGTCTTGTCGGCATTCTCAATCGTAAAGGCGGTATACGGCATGGTCTAGATCCCTTCCAAGGAATTGAAATGCTGGAGAAGATGGTAGCATGGTATGTCTTATCTTCGCCTTCCATCCAAGCCTCCAGCTTCTGAAAATGTATTCAGGTCTGATCTCAGCCATTCCAATGTGCATGATGTCTGTCCGAGATTCCCCGTGCTACGGAGCAGAGTTTGCACAGGCTCTCTGAGTGACTATCTAGAATTTGCAATGGCCCTTTTCACCACCCCTCCCGACGTAACTAGCCCCCATGATCTATTTGGCCAAATGACTTCGATCTTCCAATCACTCCGCATTCTCTCCCTCGCCATGGTTAGACCAAAATAACGCCAGAAGTTCAAAGTCTCTTTTCTCGTGGTCTATACATCACTGAATATAAGCTCTTGACTGTCCTCGACGCCACGGGTCCTGATGATGCCTATAATGGCATAGTACTAAACCGTAACTCTCATATCTATGGATCTTGTCGGCTGGCTGCGTACTTGTATTTGTATATGGTGCTAGTAGAACTACCAACTGGAATAGGAATCGTAAAAACGGTGGTTAGAAGACTGAGGCGGTTGGTAGAAGTCGAGGACGCGAATCTTCTCGGGCTTTGGAGGGAAGATATGCACATGTTGCTATGGATTCTGTCAATGGGTGCAATAACGAGGGGTAGCGAGGAAGATGGGGAGTATTTTGTGGGCACTCTGAGGAGGGTGGTGCAGCACATGGAATTGAGATCGTTTGAGGAGTACAAACAGGCAATCAGAGAGGTCTGCTGGATAAAGGCTGATTTATGGAATAACCACCTCTCAGATTTGTGGAAGGATACCACCGCAGCTTCGTCTCCTAAGAGTTAAACCATAGGTAGCTGTCAAATAGTCACACTATTCAGCACTACGGCTTGACCAATAGCTCTAATTCCGAAAAGCTATCAGATAAACTTTCTTGGAAGAATTGGCCACCACGGCGATACGGATTTCCGCTACAGGAGTCTTAACGAAGGAAAAAGAAAGTGAATACCAGAGGAAATATCAAGAAAGATGACGAGAAACAGCTGTGATGCAGTAAGCAAGTAATACTGGACCAATCTTCGCAGGCCTTTTGCATGACGACCTCCATATCTCACCATGTGGATTATTTCACAACAGAAAGCGTGGAATGCGAAAAGAAACAAGAAGTTTTGGTCTTCCGTCACGAGGGCTTCCGTTTTTGATATACAAATTTATAGAAATATAAATACAAGCCATATCGTCTATACTCAAGACAATCAAGCCACCACCCATCCCACCGTCCCTACCAGCATATATATAACAAACACCACTCCCAACTCCCAATTCTCAACTCTCAATACAGCAATTAAAACGTCTGGGTCTCTCCATATCATTATATACACTATCTTAGCGTGTTGTTAATAGAGGAAGTTATCCGCATGCGGTGCTCTTGTAAAAATTTCGAAAGTTGTTCCCAGGTACTAATAACTGCTCAAGCTTTTTGTAAATTAGCAATTTTCGGAATGAAAGACCTGCAACACTTACTTGTCAAAGAGGCAGTCTTCCTCATGTGTACAAGTCATGGCATTGACCGATAATCATCGGCTCCAAGGTTTACTTGGGGGTGCTTTTTGGCACTTAGATTAAGCAGGAGAGACTAGAGACAGACAATCGTCTCTTTGTGATAGTGATATTTATCAACTACCACACTCGACGAGTATCACTACCACAGCCAGGTGCTCTGTGAGGTGCCAGTAAGATTCAGGAGAGAAGATCAAGCGGCGACTTACAGTTTAACCAGGTGTAACATATAGTCTTTCTTCTTTCTTCATTGTGTTTCGGACATAGGCTAGTAGGATTTAAACGCACACAAGTCTTTTGAGAAATTAGGCTAGCTGGTTGGCTGATAAGCCAAATATGTTCTCATTGTGTCAAATGGTTCTGATACTCCAACTGACCACTGAAGTGCAAATTTCTTTTGGTAGCAGTTCACTCTTGTGAAGAGTGACCGACGTTTGACTGTATGCTTTTGTTGCAGGTTGTTTGCATATTGGTATACAAGACAACTAAAAAGCTTGTTCATTTCTTCACACATACCAACCCATCTCCTTCAGCCTTACTACTTTTGTGACAACATTGCCAAGTTCCCATTCGGTATTCCGCCCCTGAGTTTCTCGCTTAGCATTTTCTAGGTCTGAGAATCGTGATTGAATACTATGGATCTCTCCTCTATCACAACTCCCACTTTGGGATTTGTTCAAAGCATACATTTATGATCATTAGAGATTTCAATGTTCGTTTATCGGGGGGAGAGGGTTTCAAAATCCCATGAATCTCTCACATAAACCGTTGCAGTATTCCCAATAAGCACATATCCTCCCTTTCCTCTTCTCCCTTGCGAAATCTGAAAGAGCATAGCTACATTCTCTTTCTTCTTCTCCCTTCCTTCTCTTTTCTAAAAGATTACATATAGAATGATCAAACTTTTTTTCCCATTGAAAAAGCAGGAACCCACCGTTTTGTTTCTCCAAGTAAGGTTTTATCTATCAATCAACTAGCTAAAAAAAAGAGAAAGATTCCCCCCAAAAAAACCCCATATCGTTTTCCCTTCTCTTCACAAGAGCAAACCCCATAAACCACACACAGAGCAGAGTATCCCAAAGCAAAGCCACAAACCCACCAATATCAAAAAGAAAAGAAAAACATCCCCAACTTCCACACCTCCTGAACACCACACCTTCCCATCCACTACAACACCGACTCTCCTAAGCTTGCCTTACCTTACCTACCTACCTACCCTTCAACCCACCAATCATCTAATACTCTAATACTCCACCCATAAAACCTTCACCGACTGTCCAAAATTCTCCACGCTACTGTTCCCCATTCACATTCACATATACTTACAAATACAAATTCACATACATACACATACACGTTTAGACTCCCACACCACTTAAATACCAATACCAAAAAACCTTAGCACCTTTCAAACCTCTTACGTATGTACAGTACAGTACGTCTCTAGGTAGATAGAAATCTAACCTGTTAGAAAAAAAGAAGAAGAAGAAGAAAAATAAAAGAAACAAAAATAAAAGACTTTATCCTAACGTTTCTAATATGACAGGATATGACAATGGTATGACATGACATACTTCTCCCCCCTTGCACCCCTTCGCTTCACAGTCAATAATGGACAAGCTATACAAGTTAGACAAGCTATACAAGCTATATATAGAGAGAGACATGTATTGACTGAGGAAGTTCTTTTTTTTGGTATTTGAAGTCTAGACAGATGCATTGTAAGGCGTGTCAGGTAATCCATCCTCTCCTCTGGTTTGAAAGGCATGTTGTGTTTTATTTCTTTAGGGTTCTGTGCTTTTTAAGTTTTGCAAAATCATGTCTCCACCTATGGCTTCGTTCGTCCTGAGGAGGCTTGTTAATATCCCAGAAGGAAGCTTATCTATATCCATTTCATCTGTCTCCTTTTCTCTCTCTTTTGATTGGATGGTCTCACGCGTTACTCCAATGATGGATGGCAGGCGTTTGATTAGGCACAATCACACAAAAGACAAAGGCAGATAATTCGGTCGCACAATTTTATTTTCTTCTCATTCTCATCTCTCCCTAAACATTCACCACCCCACGCCATGCAAGTAAACCGCAAGCAGACCTAGATGAGTAGGTTGTGTAAACTAAAAAGGAGAGAAAACGACGCTCAAAACCAGGCAATCCATAAAAAGCAAAACGAGATGGAAAAGAGAACATAATACAGTAGTGTCATGAGGTCATGCCCTTATTCATGCCACCAATTGTGCGGTTTCATTTCCCCCGTGAGAAAGTCATCGACTCATTATTGCTTTAACTTCTTCATTCTACACCTCCTTACGAACAGATACACCACTCCTCTCTTGTGATTTATGCCCATGCCCATTTCCTTTTCCATTACTCAGTTACTCGAAAATGTGGGTCATCGGATTAGGCACTTATGTGGCGATCAAAGGCTCGCTCTCACCAAGAGGCTTGGCCTTGAACTCCTCCTTTGGTGCGGCAGGGAAATCCTCGCTCTTGAAAGCTGGGGCATTCTCCTTGAGGGGTGGGGAAGCCTTCTTCTCAACAGCTGGTGAGGAGGATCGGCCACGGGCGCTGCTGATCATCTCTTGAGCCTTGGAGGAGTAATCGGAAGCATAGATCTTGGTGGTCTCGGCAGCGCGAGCAGCGTGGTGGCTAGCGAGTTCCTTGACTTGCTGGGTTTGTTGGTTAACAATGGCAGATGCGTTGGCGATCTGGTTATCGATGAGCTCCTTGTTGGTCTTGTAGATAAGAGGAGTGAGGAAGAGGATGGTGGTGGAGAGGAGAGTTAAGCCCCAGAATGGAACGATCTTAATTAAGAAGTAGGAGATGAAGGCACCAAGGAAAGCCTATTTTAGTTAAGTTAGTTTGCAATGGTGACACAAGCTGGGGATGTAATCTTACACAGGCAGAAGCAAAGACATTCTCTGCAAAGACAATACGTTGGGACTCAATAACGAAGAAGTTAATGAGCTCATGGACATCGGAGGTAAGACGGTCAATGCTATCTTTTGGCAGAGTATAATACTTCTTGGGGCGAATCTGCGAGGTGAACCCCTTGGAGAAGAGAGCCTTTCCTGTAGCCTCAGCCAAGACCGTAACGGCCAAAGTCATATATGTAAGCTTGAAGGCATATCTGAGGATGTTGAGGTAACGGGCAGCAAAAATGAAGGCCACAATGGAGACATAGGCAATTCCCGAAGCTCGTGGGTGTTCCCAAGACAGGAGTCTAGTGAAGAACGAGTGGTAGTGTGTGAGCTGTTGGCCGGTGGCAGCTGGGTTGGAAGGTGTTGTGCGAGCAGCAGCGAGGTCGGAGAACTCGGACGAGGTCTTTGCAGATTGCTCCTGGATATTTGCTCCGACTGGGCCATTTGCCAAATTCTGGGTGATCGGGTGGTTCTTGACGGCACTGGCGGCAGCAGAGGCATCTACAAAGATAGTTAGTTTTGCTTCCCTTTGCTTCCCTTTGTTTTCAGTCAGATGTGGGCTTTTTTTTGGATTACTGTTTCAAGTTAGTGTTCGGGACAACAAAACAAGAGAATTACGAGGAATGCATACCTCACTGTTCACGACGGTGTTCTTTGCGTTGTTCAACGCTGGAGAGTTGCCGATGTTGTTGGTGGTGTCCTTCTCGATGGAAGGAACCACGCCGGAGTCAAAGGAGTCGGACATGTTGACGGTTGGTTGATAGCTTCGAATAAGCTGTGCAGTTGAGTGTGGATGAGGAGAGTGGCAGAGAAGAGTTAGCTGTGGTGGTGTTGTCTCTGGGTTTATGTGCAAGGACGATGGATGATGATGGTGGTTGGT
>Ga0247734_1000271_pt1 | contig 46465 bp, 34 predicted proteins | sample UWRJL103311B2_FD_180933 | JGI IMG/M metagenome (GOLD analysis project Ga0247734, IMG submission 180933) | Plant litter microbial communities from Arlington Agricultural Research Station in Wisconsin, United States - UWRJ-L103-311B-2 | ecosystem: Environmental > Terrestrial > Plant litter >...
GCCCTAAGTTTGCCTGTCCTTATCGAAAGAATAACCCTATTAAGTACAATATTATTACCCACCGAGTCTGTTCTGACTCGTCGTGGCCTACTATCGCTCGCTTAAAGTATCCGCTTCCTCCCTCCTATCGGTTCTGACTGACATGCTTAGGGAACACCTGTATAGAAAACACCGGATAACGGAGCAACCTGATGGACTGACTGATGAAATGGAAAGATCTCTGCGGAGCAGAAAAGGAGCGTATCAGACCCAAGCAGAGGAACATCGATGGAGGGACATTTACAAGATTTTGTTTCCCAATCAAGAAGTCCATTCGCCTTGTAAGTTCATATCCTTGCGTCCAAAAGTATCATTCTTGCTTGCTAATTAAACATATTTTGAAGCCATTCAAGAAGAGACGCCATTATCTCCCGACTCACGAGATCTTGCAAATTACGAGCAACATCTCCGCCGCGAGCTACCCAGTCTAGTGAGATCTAGAATCGAGGATGAACTTCACCTCGATCGGCAAACCACGGAGGCTTCTTTGGTGGCAGGCTTGTTTGAAACTATGAAAATATGCCAGGACACCCTTTATCGATTATATCATGAGAGATTTGACCAGCCCGGGAGCGTTGCAGCTTCTGATAACAATCCTATCAATGTAGCAGATGCTAACCAGGTTAGCATGGGAGGAGGATTTGACACAGAAGTCTCTGATTTCTTGAGTGCTGTATTTCAACCCATACTCACGATGCCGAATGCAGATCTCTTGCCCACCAAAAAATGTTGTGGGCCAATCTGGCCAACTCCAACCCATCGCAGAAGCCTCTTCATCCAACAGTGCTGTTCCCCTTGATTCAGGATATGGCAGTGATTTAATGTATGAATGTGCCGGTCCCAGCAGCACACATGCGGACTCATCTTTCAATCCGAATTACAGTCTTGGGCGCGAGATGGATCTCGAACTTGGAGATAATCGCGACATGTATCGCCAGCAAATTCCGGATCCATATTGGGAAACTGACATGGAGCTTGGGGGATCAACTATATACCCGGGCCACTACAATGATAGCGCCGATAAGTATTATCCATGAGAATACCAAGATGAATTATCTTCCGATGAAGCACTATGTTCATTCAACCTCAAAACATAATTACGATTTTCAAATGGGTAAGGTCGACAGCTGCTTTCCAACATCGGAAAACAGGAAGCGGAAACTTAACCATACCCCGCTTATCTTTTTACAGAGGAATGAGATTTAGTACCCTTAGCTGAGAGAAAAGCCCTATTGAACTCCCTGCTAAGAGTTGACGAAGTCGGTGAGCTGGGAAAAGAAAGCTTGAGCAGCGCTGATCAAAGGCTGCGCGGTTTATGTCGGTCAGAGGAATGAGGAATATCAAAATACGGGTCAAGAAACATGAACACATACTGCAAAAGGGAAAGACATTGTCAACCATGAGCTAGTCTAATATCACCAGCCATGCCTTAGATCTCTAGATTCAAATGCCACAAGGTCTCAATCAATGCACAACCGTCAAATAAAAGCCTGCACACAACCTGTTTTCAAACATAAGTCAATGCATGATTCCGATGGTTCATTTTCGAGCCTCTATCTTTGAGATCATTTAAAGTTTGGGTTTGTCCTTTGGTAGATTGCAATCCTCTCTTGTTTAAATACACGAGGAGCGTTCAAACCCTAGTGTACATAAGTTCTATAGGCTGGATGCAATACTACTTCAATCTTCACTATGCCAATCAACGAGGGCATCTGGTCCGAGCTTGTCTTTGATGATCCTTTCACTTAGATCCCATAGCGCCGCTCCTAAAATAGGATCAGATGCCTGGCTCGACTCTTTTCCAGGCATCCCCTAATTATAGGTCAATAAAATCAACTTAGAACATACATGCTGACTTCAAATTGCAAGGCAAACCGTTTCAAATCGCTGGAAAGGAAAATACTTACGGGATCTGAAAGGTAATATCCATTCCAGCCTTTTTCTTCCACTTCCGGACTGGTTGCTGCGTATCTGTTTGTTGATATATTTAGCGTTTTTCTTCGTTCCATCTTTGATATTTCTTCGAGTCCAATGTAGTAACATCTTGCAAGGTTGTTGCAAGGTAGTCTGTAACACTTACAATGCACTATAGGAACCCTGCTCAACATTACGTCCGCCTGCAAGCATCGCGCTCGTGAGCAGCTTGCCTAGGAGACCAGGATATGCATCTTTCCACTGCTGCTGCATAGCTGTGTTGACCTTTCATAGTGTCAGCATTGTGTGAGTCTACAGCAGTTTCAGGACTCTTACCGCGCCAGGGTGAACTGATAGCGCATATATATTATCACCATTCTTCTTAATCACCCGGTCAACAATACCGTACTTGATACCCAATATAATCGCCAGCTTTGTTCTTCCGTATAGTTCCGTGTTGCCAACACTTGGATCATTGATTTCGTCAAGCGAGGCAAAATGAATTGCTGAAGGAGCAGTCCGATGCATCTCGGAAGCCTCGTACACTATACGCGGAGCTGGTGTATCTGGCATCTTGGATGTTTTACGGAGTAAAGGATAAAGGAGGTTGATAGCATAGAACTGCCCGAGCCAGTTGACTCCAAAATGCCTATCTATTCCATCCGCATCTTCTCCGTACTGATTCACATTGATGCCCGCACTCAATATGAACTTTAGTGGTTATTAGCATGATTACAACTGGGAATTGCCCAAGTTAAAACAATTACTTACGAGGTCTAGCCGCTTCTCACGCTCTCGAATACCAGTGAACACCTCTTTTACTTCTTTTAGAGACCCAAAGTCACAAGGTAACCACTCAATTTGTGCTTGTTCGCCGACTTCAGATTTTATCTTGGCGATGGCTTCGTTTCCTTGTTCCTCTTTGCGATTGATCATAATTACTCGCGCTTTGTTGTGTACAAAGGCTCGTGCAACTTCATATCTGCTCAGAATATTAACTTTTTGAGCTCACACGATCAAAGAATCGGTCGTCATATATTTATCACGAACTTCGGAGTATGCTCACCCAATGCCAAGCGCACCGCCAGTCACGATAGCAACCCGTCCATCTAGATCATGAATTTCCTTTTTAGGACCAATGACGGAATGTAGTGCAGATTGCATAATGGAGATTGTTTAAAAAACACAAAAATGAGTTGGTTTTGTTTTAATAATTTACCAGATTAATTGATTCGAGGGAATGTCAACATCCAAAACGGTTTTATAACACTCTGTTTTGCTTGGGTGGAGTATGTGACCTCATCTGGCTCACTGACAATGATAATCAAATACATCATAGAAGGAGGTACCTCCGCCAGCTCAGTATATAGTATATGTAACATACGTCACCAGGCTCAGTGTATTTTTTGTGTGATGTAATTCTTAGATGATTGAAATATTGCTGGGAGCGCATACGTAACACCAACGAGAGAAACGGCAGTCATGTACCTAGTCAATTGGCATGACCTGATATAGAAGGACTAAACTTCAACGTCTTTCCTTATTTTAAAAAAAAATTATGGTTTGGAACATCATTTTGGAACATTATACACATTATACACATTACATAGGTATGCTCGCACGCTGTGGATGACATCACTGTGGGCCACTCCCACTTAATCTGCATTACCCATCTCTTCCTCGGTATCTATTGTGGTGAGCCTTATTTTAATATTGAGTTTGATGATTTGTAAATGGTGCATTTTGCATCTGTGTACTTTGTATAAATCGAGCGGTTGAATCTCATTTCATCTGCACTTTAGTTTCACCACTATTATACGGCGAATCTGCTGCCGATATTGCGTGGGGCCTTCGCGTGTCTGGTGGAAGGGGAGCGTAAAGTGGGGTCTAGCTAGGCTAAAAATAATGATGTTGTGTGTGGTCGAAGGTGAGTTATAAGTTTGCTTAAGAAATCACAGTTCAAAAACGAGAGAAACACGAGTTTACTCAGGTTTTAATCTTTCCCTGGCAATGAGATATCTTCTGTCTCTAGCAGTTCGTCCCTTGGGCTTTCTTAGTGGTATCCCCATCACCATAAACATTACTTCCTGACTAAAAAACTTACACTTCTTTTGTATATCTTTTTTGTTTACTTTTTTCTTTCTTTTTGTGCCTATACTAATGGAACAAATATCACACCTCGAATAATATGTCCGCGCATTCTACGAAGCACTGTCTATTGAGCTTCGCGCACCACTCCTGGCGTTGTTAACACCCAAATTGTTTTGTCACCCGCACACACGCTGAAGAGACATTTATTATAGCTGCCTTAGGAGCCGTAAAGATACCAAAGACGTCACGCTTGTGGTTTATAACGGTTTTCATTGTTAAAATCGTATGGTTCTAGTAGCTGGAATGAATTTGTGACTGGCATGAAGATGCAGTTTTCTCCACAGTCTGTATAGCTGATCGTCGCTGCTCTCATAAATATTTTCTTGAAGGGATGGGGCGAGGCAGCGAGACGTTCAAAATGATCAGCAAAAACAGCGCGAAGCTTGAAGCCGAACTAAAGGAGCCAATTTAATCAGTAGCTTTTACGTTATCCATATAGCAATTCTATAAGGTTCGAAGTATTTCACTGGCGTGAAGGCATGAGAGGTTTCCTTTTAACCTCACGCCTTACATCCTGAATAATGAGCTACAATATTACTTCACGGAACTCTTACGTATTCCAACAAATGGTGTTGTTATCCTTGAAGATGTTTGATTAGCTAGGTAGGCTATGGAGCTTGTTATATAATTTTGGGGAGAGATTTGCAGAAGCGATACTCCTACTTAGGATTAGCTGATGAAAATTAAAGTTAAGTCAAATGCTTCTTTTTGCTGCGTATTGATGAATTATTTATAAATTATAAATTCGTGTGCGTAGAAATGATACTAATAACTGTTATGCCCTCATAACACGATAAGGCAAGTCAGCCTATCCAACTAACTCTTCGAATTCTTAAGACCATACAAACACTAACAATCCATTCCAGTTACATAGAAGCCAAATCAAGCAAGCTAGCCATGAATGCGTAGACAGATGCGTTGCAGTCGCGCAACGGACTTTCTGAGAAGTAAAAATGTGAAATTGATTATTCCGTGGCGAATCTTAGCTTGACTAGAAGATTTAGTGCACGTTCATTGGCTCGCAAGTATGAATCCATGTAGTCCAGGTATTGATTTAAAGGTCTAAGAGACTTTTTTATATGTCTGAGGTATGAAATATGGAGTGCAACAAATGTCTTTAAAGCAAAACCTGACTTTGTTGTAGTGGGAGGTATATTCATGTGATATGTAAATACTCTCTCCTCTTTACCAATTAATTCGCCATATAGTCAATTACCCAACAATGTTCTTTAGAGTTTCGCCCAATTTAAATCTGCAACAAGATTCCAGTAACGGTTGGGATCTAGCATATGTTGTATTTGTGGGCTTCTCTCTCATTTTTTTAAAGTGACTGCCATACCTTTCTCGCGCGCTTCAGCAGCATGTGCTTCCACAGAGCGCCAATCCACAGCACGGTCCAACTCGCTATATATGTACAGCCGTTTTTTTGACCAACATCCGTGTATTCCAAGTCATTTAGACGCACACGACTGCTTTCTACTCGAGGACCAGGGCCGTACATTGTCCGTCTCAAAACCACCGATACCACCCACATAATCGCGGCGGTAGGATACCAAAGCAGGCCTTTGGGGAACGTCTGAGACAGGAAGTAGAAAGAACTTCCAAATGTATATTCGTCCGGCCCACTGTCAAAGATAACATTTCTCACCCCGAGTGCTCTCCCTGTCTTTTTCTTGTATAGTTGGCATATATCTGCAAAACCAAGAGCACCGCCGTTACTCATGACATGCGCAAGGATTTTCCGCTTATCGTCCTGTACAGGGTCGCTCTCTATGGCAGACACAATTGCTTGGTGAAGATTAAGTCGCCTGGAGGCCGAAGAAGGTGCAAAGAAACCAACTTTGGCAAGACAGGAATAGTAAGCGCATTGTGATAAAGCGTATGGTAATGGTGATAAAAGGAATTTAGGTATCTGGACTTTTGTGATACACCCATCCAACCGCAAAATGTAATTGTGGTTGGGTGAGACGGGTTGGCAGGAGTTGCTTGGGGGTTTATGCCGTTGCACATCCACAAGGAGGCAGGGACATAATATCGTTCTGATAGATCCAAGGTTTACTTAGCCGGTAACTCTTGTAAAAGATGGCATGAAAGACAAACTATAACTGCGAAACCTAGTTGTCAGAGAGATGACTATATCACCACGAGAATTGTAGCAAAACTTAATTCTTTAACCAAAACCAAATTGCTAAGAGGATATGCTTGACTTTTCAGAACAGCTTTTGTTCGGGGACAAGTTATCAGAAGCCAGTGACTACCAGCAAGGCAATTGGACCTACAAACTTTCCGCACACCACGATGGCCACTCTGAACCATGTTGACCTCATCTACAGCCATGATACAGAAATTAGCATATTTCCCTGGAATATGTGCTTTCAAATGGGGTTTCGATGTTATTGTGAAATTTTCCACCGGATGACATAATGACGTCGTCCCTTAGGTTGTGTAAAGATCGATTGTGGGCCCGCTGAGCTCAAATTAAGCGAACTGCAAGGTGGCTCAAATCATTACTTTGAAGTTGAACATCCCACACACTAGACAGCCGCAAAAGCATCGTTCTCGTGCCATCACTTGAAGAAACAACACACTGCCATGAGGCTCTTGAATGCCAATACCCTGGCAATTAACAACTACTATGGCGACGTTCCTCCCTATGCCATCTTATCCCATGTGGTACGAACCCCCACCATTTTTCGTCAGCTTTTTTACACGGAAGGGAGACCCAGATACATACCCTTCATCGTCTACTCAAGTGAAATTGTATGAGATACGCGTTTGATTCGCTATTCTGTTGCCTAGGTTTTCTAATTTAATAATACTTATATACTGACCTTGAGTGAAAAGTGGGGAGAACAGGAGGTTACCTATCAAAGTTTCCAGGACGGTACAGCGATGGAATTGAAAGGTTATACTAAGATCATGGATTGCTGCAGGCAATCGTTAGCCGACAGCCTTGAATATGTGGTACGCATTGTTTTTAAATTCGTGTCATCGGGGGCGAAAATATATCTAACAGGTGAACAATCTGATAAGGTTTTATGCTAGTGGATAGATACATGTTGTATTGACAAACGTAGCTCTTCTGAGCTACAAGAAGCTATAAACTCCATGTTTAAGTTTTATCAAAATGCTACTATCTGTTACGCTTTCCTGGAAGATGTAAACAGCAAAGACGACCCTAAACCAGTTTTATCCAGCTTTAGCAAAAGCCGCTGGTTCAAGCGCGGCTGGACACTACAAGAACTTTTAGCTCCATCAATAGTAGTATTCTACGCGTCCGATTGGACTTCGATAGGGACGCGGGATACGCTCTCAGAGGCGGTTGCAAGAACTACGAAAATTCATCACGAGTATTTTACGCATAGAAAGTTCAGTGACTACAGCATTGCTCAAAAGTTTTCATGGGCATCAGGGAGGCAAACAACGAGGATAGAGGACGAGGCTTATTGTCTGCTTGGTCTTTTTAGTGTCTCCATGCCTTTGCTCTATGGTGAAGGACGACGTGCATTCACCCGGCTTCAAGAGGAACTCATGAAAATATCGGATGATCACACTATATTTGCATGGTCAACATTGATCGATATAGAAGATGGAAGTGAGGTACTTCAGAATTCCTACCCCTCTTCAGAAAATGGGATTCTTGCCCCGTATCCAGCAGCTTTTGCAGGATCAGGCCACATTATAAAATGCGAACCGAGTGGGACATCGCTACCATTCTCGGTAACGAACATGGGGCTTTCAATAAATCTTCCCCTGATTGACCCTGAATCGCGCTATACCATTCCATACATACCTTCTAGAGCAGGTTACATGCATAATTTCAGCGCTGTTTCGAATACTACTTTCGCCTTGACGCCCACTGGGACCTTAGCGGCTTTAAATTGCTGTTCAAAAACAAATAAATCTTCACGAATGGCAATAGTAATCGACAAAATTGCTGGTAGTACGAGGTACGAACGGACCAGTCACTCACTTGGCCTCATTGCGCTTCCTTTAGTAGATATACAGAAGTATGGAAAACAATGCGGTGTACTGATAAAAGCACATAACGAAGAATTGGACAGCTTCACAAAAACGCCTGGGAAGCTAATCATTGTTCGTAACATGCCATCACCAGAGAAAGGATTTCAACCCAGAAAAACCAGGACGGCTGTGAAGTGCCACACTCAAAGTAGTGGGATTATCTCATTTCGGATGCCTAACTCTGAGCAAGCAACTCTTATTTTCGAAGACAAAGAAGAACGTAGCTTTACCATTTCCGTTACGATCGGTGGCGTTTACGATCGAAACACCTTGACAGCAGTGATTACGGCTCATCATGGATTAATACTAGGGCGTAGATTTCACGGTTCCCAAGGTGATCAAAAGGACGAATTGCCGCTCTTAGTCCTACCTCCAATGCAAAAGGTAGAAAAACTGCCTCATGCTTTTAGAATTACTTTCCCAATGTGGTCTTATTTCAATGAGGAATTAAAAACCCAGCACTCACGAAGCATGCCAAAAAGCAGTAGAGAACAGAGTGTGTCGTTGCAACTGTGGGGCTGAGTCGTTATGCGAGGATGAGGATGGCTATGAAGGTTAAACATCATATCTCTTAGGTATACTAAGAATGACTTCACTTAAAACAATAGTATATATTTTCTAAATCAGATAGTAGTCAATTCAGACCCTGTTAGTGTAGATAGAACAGGACTTAGAGACATTTTGTCGGGGATTGGGGATTTTGTATTCTTGGCTCGATATGGCATGATACAGAGCGATTGTGCCGGTTCTTAGTCCCACGCCAAAGAAATCATTCCCATAACAAACGGCACTTGTTTGTTTAACCTTCTTGGAATTCTACACAAGATAGTCGATAATCCTAATGAGTGTTTGATGAACCTAATACTGATAGCTTCCGTCCAGGGATTGCTGCTTTGTAAACCATAGATTCGGCAGGACAGCATAGCGGAATAAGCGAATACATTGGCCCGGGTGATGTTACAAGAGCGTCGGCAAACTTTGCTGTAATACTGTAATACGGATGAGATCAATGGCTCAGCCTCGAATAGTTTCCATTTCTGTTCCAAGCGGGGACCGCTCCGCCGAATATGACGTGAAATATGTACGAAGATTCTTCGTGGCCGGATCAGAAGACTGAGATCCCGAGTTTGAAGAACGAACTGTATCCACGGTAACTCACCGGGCAGGAGATTAACCTTCCTCGTAGCTGCAGACGAGGCGCTGCCACATCAGTCTCTCCTAAAGCTGAATTTTCAGAGTATGCTTGCGCTACATTCTCATACCATCTAGCACATTTTGATCCTCTTGTAACTGAAACTCTAGTTCTGGACAAATTCCTAAAATCAAACGTGCATACCTGCTCTTCTCCTCCTTAGACTACACAGTATATAGAACCCTTCTTTACATTTTGAGGAGCCTCCCCTCTCCTTGTGATATAGGGTCCCTGACAATTTTATTACCTCAGGAATGGAAGACTTGCTGTTCCTGCGAGCTCAAAACCAATCATCTTGGTTAAATCTGACGTGAACAATGAAGAGTCTATAGACCAACCGACACTAGATACGCTAAATTAGTGCATACATTCCCTTTGTAACAACCTTTTATGATTCTTATAATAAAAAGAGCATTTTGTGGGTTACACGTGATGAGTTAACCAAAGTGCAACTAAGCTGGGCTGATGGGTCTCTCGAATAGTATAGAAGAATTTCAATCGCTAATTTTGCACAGCCCGTGGTTAACTCTTGTATAATTGTGTGGAAATTTAATTGCACCAAAGAGTATAGTAGATTCTTCGTCCACTAGTCCCCGCCGGCCTCTCCCCCACCCCCCCGATCTCCCCACAAAGTTGATTTCCTGCCCACAATAATTCTTCGGCCGCACCACCTAATCACCACCCATTCTTGCGACAACATGACCCCAAAAAAGAGCCGAGTGCACTTACCGTGCAGTCCAATCGCCTGGTCGATCTGCGCCGGGTGGATGGGGGCAATATAAAATCCTTAGCACGCAGGAACATCAAGTAATGCAACCCCCCTAATGCAGCTCGCCGTAGTCGTACAGTAATTTCATCTGCGTTATCAAAGTAAACTTTCCTTATAGATCCATTGCATCAGTCTGGGTGAAACATCTAGAATAGCAATATCAATACAGGTCTCTCTCTCGTTCCCACCTTGCTTAAATACTAACGATTGCAGCCATAGCCATAATTATGGCGTTCCCCTCTGTGAGTTCTGGCGAGACTAAAGGATCTGCTGGATCTGGAGATTTCGAAAGGTACGAACAACGCCTTGCTCTTTCCTCACGTGGCACTACTACAAGGGCATCAGCTATTCCATGAAAGGGGAACTGCAGAAGTTCAGGACTGACCGATATACCAGCTTTGACTCATCCAAACTCAAATACTACCCAGCCGCAAACCCCAACGGCAAAGGTGTACTAATCTGCCCAGGCGGCGGCTACTCCTTCCTGGCGATCGACGGGGAGGGCCAAGTACCTGCACAGTTCGTGAATGAGCTGGGCTTCGACGCCTGGGTCCTGCAATATACCACGACGACGGGCAGAACGACACCGCCGCCATGGCTGCAGCGGCTGATAGAAGCCGCGCAGAGCGCAACGGGGCCCATTGACTTCTCGCAGTTCCAGGAGCCTGTCGAGGAGCTCACGGACCCGATTTACCCGGCGCCCATGCATGAGGCTGCTGCCGCGCTCGCGTACATTCGGAGCCAGAAAACGCTCTCGAAACTCGGAATCTGGGGCTTCTCGGCAGGGGGCCATCTCGCGGGCGTCGCGCTGACCACACCTGCGAATAATGTTGATTTTGGAATCTTGTCTTACCCAGTTCTCGCGCTGGAGGGCCCGTACGCCCACCTGGGCTCGGCGCGCAACTTGATCGGCGAAAACCCGCCTGCAGGTCTGGCGGCAGAGCTGTCTGTGCAGAATCGTGTGTCTGCTTCTACGCCGCCAACGTTTCTGTTCCACACCACGAACGACACAGCGGTTAGCGTTAAAAATACCTTGTTGTTTGCCAACGCCATGGGAAAGCATAATAGACCCTTCCAGCTGTGTATTCTTCCTGATGGACATCACGGCCTGGGGTTGGCACTTGATAGTCCTATGCATAATTGGACTTCGGAGCTTGAACGGTTTCTCACGTATTCAATATAAACATAGGAAAGGTAGACACCTAGATGAAAAGATTATACAAGTCTCTTTATTTAATTAACTATCCTTAATTATAAGAAGATTTATATATAATCAGAATTGTTATTACTTACAATTATATACCTCTTTATCTTCAAGTAGAGGCTGGTTAATTTAATATGAACTCGTCTTTGATTTACTAAGAATCTATACTTAACTATATTATAACAATCCTAATATCCTACCGTGTAGAGCTAAAGGGTTATTGTGTTGATATTATAAGAGAAGTAGTTAACTAGAATTCGGGGTCTTCAAATAGGTGAAATTGTTACTAAGTAAATAATCTATGTTGCTAATTATAAAGATTTAAATATAAAGCTTCTATTTAATAAAACTATTTATTCATATATATTCCTTTATACTAAAGTCAAATTCTAAATCTTGAGATCCCTGGGTCCTGGGGTCCTGGGGTCTATTATGTGACTCTATCTACATCCAATTCGTCCTCCAAACCTTTTCCCTCTTCCTTACATGAAACGTATCAGGAGGAGGAGGAAATTGTGAGCTGAGCTGATATAACTGTTTTTCTTCTCGTAATATCAGAAACAGAAGGTGTGATATGCTGCTGTACACCGAACACAGTCAGGCGGTTTTACACCTTGTAATAATTAGATTCTAAATATGAAAGTTAAAGCTTGGGCTGAAGAATTCATGTGAAGCAATACCACTGCGTAACATCATTAGCACTTAGCTACTGAAGACCTCAGGGAAGACATAATTTTCACTATATTGGCGATAAGACGCATTACTTTTATCAAAGGACCCAAAGTCGAAGGATTGGCTCATATTTTGGGCTTGGCAGCAGTAGGTGAGGGATTTTTTCTATTGGTGTTCCTGAAGGGGGTGAGAAAGAGAGTGCGGAGAAGCAGGGTTACACGGAAGCAGGCTGAAGAAAATTCGGCTAGACGTAAAGGGAGCGCGGGGAGAGGCTACAGAGCCTACTTGTTTTTAAAGGAAGCAGGATTCGCCTTTCTCGATGTCGACAAGATTGTGAAAAAATATACTATATTTTATTAACAATCTCAATTTTAACCTCTCCTAGCTTCCATTACGTCCCCTAATGGCGAGCAAAGACGGACTTGACCTTCCCCGGTTTTACGATGCCGAGCAGCGGCAGTATTCGTCTACCCAGGATTTCTCCGCTGCAGAAATTGCTCGACGACCATGGAAGGCATTTTGGCCACCGAGATTAGAAAAAAGCTCCAACGTTTGGCGTTGTTCCGAATTTCCAGAAGTTCTTTCATGGCGATTCGACCCCAATCAGCCTTTTGATCAACCTTGGCGGGATTGGCTTAGAAGTATTTTAATGAAAGACGAAGATGGGAGCTGTCAAAGAAAGTATAGTTGGAACGGAAACCAAGGTACTGATTAAACGAAGTAAATTTCAGACCTGTGTAAGAATCTAGACATTGAATAAATCACTAACGTACTGTGTCGTGTAGCTGGGCCCAACAAATCCGAGTTATCGTCAACTTCAGCAATGGATATTGACAATCAGATCACTGGACTGCCTAAGATTCAAGTGGACTCCTTTAAATATCTTGCTCCTTTGGATATCTATAAAACTGAAAAGCCCTTTTTTAGCCAGTTACCCTGTGGAACTCCGCTGGCACGGACTAATCTTGTTGAGAGCAATCACCCAGTCGAAATACATGATATCTGTGGTAAAGAAAGTCTCTTCAAACTCGATGAGGCGGGCTTTCAATTCGTGCAGGTTCCAACCAAGACATCAGAGTGGACGGACGAAAGTGTGCAAGCAGAATATCTTCCGGAATTATCAGCATGGCTGAAGGAATACTTTAGCTGCGAGGAGGTTTTCATTTATAACTACAACGTATGCCAAAACCATGTTCTCATCTTCGCATGCGTCATTGCCTAACATTGACAAGCTTCGAACGAACGACCTAAAAGAAACGGGGAAAGGGCCATGGAGAAGTCCTATATTCCGAGTGCATTGTGGTAAGCAACGAAAGGCTTTCTAAGCATCTAGTCGAGATTTAAGTTTCTAAAATGTCACCCTTGATAGGGACTTTCCAAAGTTACCCTATTTCTAATAATTGGCCCAAATCTTTAGATAACACACCCCAGTCTTGCGCAAAACGCCTAGAGTTTCAGTTCCCTGCCAAAGTGGAAGCGATCTCAAGCGGCCGTTATCGGTATATAGAGTAAGTGGGCTTATAGGGATCATTCCTACATAAATTTGGTGCTTATAATAACACTTCATAGTATATGGCGTTGTGTAGCTGGTCAGGACGTTGACTCACCTCTTGCTTTGTGTGATTACCGATCCATAGCAACGACAGACCTATGGAATATAGATATAGTGTATCCGCACTTTTGCGAGGAGGGCTACGAGCTTACGTATAGCTCTAATCACCGGTGGTTCTATAAGAAGGGAATGTCAAAAGAGGATGCGGTTCTCTTCAAACTAGGCGACAATTTGGCGACTGTAGCACAGTGTAAGTGCTTCAGTATGATGTGTTAACTGTCTAGCAGCTGACGTCTACGTATCAGTTGCTCCACACGCGGCTTTTATTGATCCATCCGCCTCTGGAAATTCCAAGAGGGCGAGCATCGAAGTTAGGGCAATCATCATCGGCGGTTAGGGGTATTAGAGAATAATATAAACAACCTGGGTATGTAACCAAAATGTAAGTAGTCGCGGTACTGCAATCGGACTATGACATAGTGCACTTTACCCCTATCCACTTAGTCTAAAGAACCTTTCATTCCTTAGAGAGTTTCTCTTCGCTCTTAAAGTGTCTTTGTGAATTAGAATTTATAACATGATGTTTGAAAATATCCAGAGAGCACAATATCGAAAATCAGATACATGTACAGACATAAGAAGGAGAAAACTCATAATCAAAGCACTACAGTTAGACCATCTGTGAGGAAATTTTACCGTCCATCTAGTTGAATAATACTCCGCTACTCATTCTTCTCTAACATTTAGGCTTTGCTGAGCGGACGTAAGTTCTTCATTTGCAACAGCTCCTTGCGCTCTACCCTCAGCTGTTTCGGCCTGTACATGATCTCTTAAGAATGTAGCGAGAATTAGCTCACATTTCTTGGTTTCAGGGTGGAGGCTCCCAAGCTTTTCAATACTTCCTGCTAACTCTAGTCTGTAAAACTGTTCCGCCTCGATATACTTGCCCATCAGAGTATATAAGGTAGCTGCATCGTGGTATGTTCGAAGCATGTCTGGATGTCCAGATCCTAATCTGGCCTTACGATGCTCTAGAAGCCTCTTAAACATTGATATCGACCTTGTAAAGTCATTCTGGTCTCGATAGAGGTTCGCTAACTTATGCATTTTCCGCATGACGCTAGGATGCCCATTTCCTAGGCTTTCTTCATTGCCACGTAGCGCTCGGTTATACAGGTTTATTGCTTCTTCAAAGCGTGACTGCTGATGGTAAACATCGGCGAGGCCCTCTACTGCAAAGAGAGTTTCCGAGTGACTATGGCCTCGCCGTTGCTCATTGCCGACGATTGCTTGTTTCCACAATACCTCGGCCTCGTTCAAGCGACCTAGACTAGTATATGCCGATGCGATGTTAGCGAGTGTCCAGACGGTCTGCGGGTGATCCTCTCCCAGTTGTAATCTGCGTCCCGCGAGAACTCTTTCGTAGATCTCCACTGCTTCCAAATTTCGGCCTTGAGCTCGATAGTTAGTTGCAAGACTATCAGCTGTCCACAAAGTGTCGAGATGGTCTGCGCCTAATTGAGCCTCTCGATGAACCAATGCCTCATTATGTAGAACTTCGGCTTCAACATAAGCTTCAGCATTTTCAGCTTCGGCGTATTCATTGATAGTCATAGCCAGATATTCAATCGCCTGAATAGTATCAAGGTGATCTGGTCCAAGACTCGTTTTGCGACTCTCGAGGACATGCTCCAGCATTAAGCGAGCTTCTGCAAACTGGGCTTGCGACCGGTACACGAGTGCCAATTTTTCTATAGCATGTAGGGTATCAGGGTGATCGGCACCAAGTCGCGACTCTCGAATCTGCCTTACTTCGTCATATAGCAATTTCGACTCATCGAGTTTGCCTAGGTGCCAATTGACTTCCGCAAGACCCAGCTTCCACTGAGTTTCGATATCGCTATCATGAAGCACATTGCTGCCGATTCGTAGTATTTGCTGATAAGCGTCGCGAGCCTCGTAGTATCTACCACGGGTACACCAGTACGAAGCTATGGTTCCACGTGCTGTTAAAAGTTCGGCATTCTTGGGGTCCACCGACTCACTGTACTTTGTCAACGATAGGATGTGCGAGATCAAGCCTTCGTATTGATGCCAAGATGCGGGCAGAGCAGGGTCTTCCATCTGGTGAAATGCCCCGCAGGCAATTCTGACTGAGCATCTAAGCCATTGCAGATATGTACCTTCCGATTCAAGAGCCATTTGAACCAAAGTCTGGGTGAGATCATGCATGCAATATGCTCCTCCTTCGTGCGTCGACCGCCGTTTGATAAAGGAGAGCATCTGAAGTTTCTGGGCGGAGCTTTGGAGCTGTACTTCAGAGGGCACCAGTTTTAGCAATGATTCCAGCTCGGCAGATGTTGATGCACGTTTTCGGGATTTAAGTTTGAAGCATCCGTCGCTGGGCTTTTGTTGCTAAAAGCAAAACCAAAATACAGGATCCTGATCAGACTCCACGCAAACCACTGTGTCCAATGCCGATTTTGTTCCGATTTTAAAGGCTCCTTGGTCGGTTCAACTTGAGAATCCATAGACAGCGCGCCGGTTCTGATAGTTTCAAATTCAATTCGATCAGGGTCCCAAAACACGACTATGTTAAGCAACCCAAGGACCCCGGGGTTTGATCGCCTCAGATCATGAAGATGGGACGTAAACATGCCCGAGACCGACTTTGCTTCGTAATCTGAGAATAAGTTTCGCCAATTGAGAATCTATAAAGATTAGACGCTTCCGCTGGCAGTAAAGTCAAAATGACGGCATAAATCGAACATACATGAGATTTTTCGTTGCCTCGATACAACCTCGTAAAGCTATCGATGGTGTGGGATGACTGAGTCATGAAAGACGCAGCATGCTCTATGGCGAAGGGTAGACATCCAAGAAATATGATCAATTCAGTAACTTGGCGTTGGCTAACACTCGACATCGAATTTTCGCTAATCCCTACTGATTTGAGGAAGAAGGTAATTGCGTTCTCCACTGCTGGTGGTTCAAGTTCCAAAGATAGCTGCAGCCTTCCGGAAGCTTTGCAAAGAGCATGAGCAACAGCTTCGGTCCGCGTAGTGATGAGGATTCGACCATGTTTACTTTGTCGCGGTAAGTTTTCGCGAAGAAAGTCAATTGTTGATATGTCAACATTGTCGAGAACGAGAAGCCAACGGTGTATTCCACTGACTTCAGGCTGTTCCAACCAGCGACGAGCAGCTACGACTCGTGCATTCTGCTCCGGTTCAAATTGATCGGGATGGTCGATAAGGTTTAGTAGTTTCGAGAAGCCTTGATGCAACTTTTCTAAATTGGAGCAGGACATCCAGAACACAGCTGACACTATTGCGTCTTCTAAGAATATTTTTGTATATCGTATTACAAGTTGTGTCTTACCAACACCCGGTATACCCCAGATAGCACAGCGAGCGGGCACATTTTCTTCGCTGGCCTGATGGGCATTTCGAATGAGATCTAGCTCTCTCTGACGCTCCATGAAGTGGATTGAGAGCAGATCAACAGGTGCATCATTAAAAGACGATATGAAGGTTTTGGATGGCCGATATCCACTCGTTACGAACGAGGGAACCGTTCGGACTTCTTTGGGCAGGACTAATGAGAGATTCTGTGACACTTGAGCTTCTTTCTGCAGCCGAATTAGCGCCTTCTTCCGGCCTTCACCATAGATGAGCGGCATATGAATATCGAAGATGCCCAATAGGCAGTAAGCTGCGTCTTCTTGCCGTGTTGTCTTGCGATCCTTCGCCCATGACATTCGTTCATCAACACTAAACTCATGTAAAAGCTGGTCCCCTCGAAGGGCATCGAGAGGAATTCGTGTTATCCCATAAATTGCTTGTTCCAGCGATTTCTTGTCACCGAGAGAACAGCGCTCTTTGGAGAAGAACTCGACTGTTCGTGGAGCAATAAGTTCCTGGAGTGTCCAGCCGCGAGAGAACCATCTACTTGCTGAAAAAGCTGGCATCCATGTCTTGCTAGGGAGCTGATGGTTTTCGTCAAATTCGAATGCCGAAACGTCCGATAAGTATACATAACATTTTGCTGCGTCGCGATACCAATTGAACATAGAGTTGATAGCTTCTTGGAGCTCAGAACTATTTGCCTTATCAATACAACACGTGTCTACCCAGAAATATTGCAAGCCGTCGCGTTTAGTTTGTTCTCCGCAGAACTGGATCTTGTCATAGCCAACCTTGGCCTTGCTAGTACCATCTATCATATCTTTAAAGGTGACCTCCTCGGTCATCGCTCCCCATGTATGCGAAAGTATAGCATACTGGGGTTTAGCGTCGCCGAAGGGCTCTGTCAGACTAAACTCGCCATCGTTATTGGCTTCCAGAAGACGCATTGTTGAGAGTAGATTCCAGAGGACTTTCAGGAAAGGAATATCAGTTAATATCGAGTCGCAAAGGTCGATATGCATACGAAGTTGCGTTTTGAGTTGAGTGTAATGTTAGGAATCAGGCTGTCGCTTATGTCACTCAGTTGAATGACAGCCTTGTGGAATCTTTGGGCATTGGTGCAAACTCGCAACAATGACCAACCGCTCGAAAACGACTGAAATTTGACACGACCAAACGAATCGTATATATAATTCCGTAGCTGTCATCGGTCTTCCGAAATTGATGATGGTGATCAACGATGTATTTTATGTCACTATATAGTAACCGATGACCCGTGACAAATGCTAAGGGATTAAATGCTACCTTAATTTTGTATTATCAACACAACTTCAAATATGGGCAAATACGATAAATCAGCTCGCATCAATAAAGCGGTTAGTTGAATACGTACAAAATAGATTACTTTATATTTCGCAACGGCAGCAGATTATGGCTATAATTGCACGTTGATTTAAAAAAGATTTGTCGCTTTATAAAGCACCGGTGTCACGGCTATGATCAATGAGCCTGCCATAGAGCGAGTCTAATACAAAACGTCGATTATTCTATTCCGAGAATCTAGGCGAAGGAGGAAGAGAAGACGAAGAAACAAGGTTTGAAGCTTGCGAGGGATATACGAAGTATACTGAGTAAGCTATAAGAAAGAAGCAAGCAACTTTGCTTTCATAAAGGTTTAAATCAGCTTTTATAAACTAGAAGTGAATTAGAAAGTATATTCATATTGTAATACTTAATTGTACAGTATAATTTTTCATTATTAAGTTTTTATTAACTTGTAAAGTTGTTAATCAAGATTGTGAATGCCTGGGGTTTAAGGCACGGTAGGTCGGATTTTTAAAGCGGGGTATGGATTTAAAGCGGGTCGGCTCTCGTTAGTTCAATCAACATGGTTTACTAAGTATGCAGTTTGTTGGTGGCGGAAATGTTAGAGGTCGACGTTGCAATGATACTTAGAGAAGTAAGAGAATCAAAGCTATATCCAGAGAGAGGAGAATGAGGGAAGCACAGATAGAAAGCAGCAACGACATGATTTTGGATTTGCGAGCAATATGACACCTTGAGGTAGAATTCCTTTATCCCATCCACGATTGAGTGGACTTAATGTAGGCCATGGTCGTGGTTTGGCTCCGTAAAAGTATCTAGGTCTTTTGAGATGATTGGGGCCAGAAACAATTGCAAACGATAACCTGGTAAAATAAATGTCCGTTTGGATGAAGTGTGAGTTCTGTTATAAATTATACTTATAGCCTGAAAGCGGTGGACAAGGCGGCGACTCTTGTGCCACAATTGCGCTTCACCTGTTTTAGAGCCAGCCACTTAAACCGGGAGCTTCCGTAGCCTCGCTGTCCGTATCTATGTTCGCTTATGATCCCTCAAACTGCTTCGATATTGGCCTTGAACCTTCATGGCCGGCTCTCCATGTTTTAAACATGCTCGTTCCAACCACCCAGACCTCTCCATGAATCCACCCAGCTGGCTATAGCTATTCAACCCTCCGAGCCATGTCTACTCAGGAGCCTCCAGTCACAGCCTCGCTGGCCGAGCGCTTCACCAGAGATGAACCATCCTTATCAACACCTTCATATCACACCCCACGATTTATATCCTCTATCCGACCAGCTGCCAAAAGCAAGAGACTCTATGCTCAGATAGGTCTTGAAACTGTGGCGCGTAGAACATTAGGGATAGTTCTCCTCTTTATCACCGTTCTCTTATTCACGGCCTCTAGCTTTCTTGGAAGCGTTAGTCCTCCTCAATATTAAAATACGATATTCAACTAACAGAATCTAGTACGTCTTTGCCGATAACACTTTTAGCAAACCATTCTTTGTCACATTCCTCAACACAACATGTTTCGCTTTCTCACTCATTCCGATATTTTTGAGAATCGGTCACAAGCATGGCTGGCGCAAGATTGGATCATCTGCTGTCAGCTATTGGTATGGCCGATTCGAGGGGTACGAAAGACTAAAGTCGAAGGCACCGGAAGAATACCATGGCAATGAGGATATTCCTAGCGAGGAATCCTCAAATACTCGACTCCTTGTCGACGATGATATCGAGACAGTACAACTGTCAAGAATATCAACGAATGCCTCAAATGATCCAAACGCCGATCTAAGCGTCCGAGAAACGGCTTGGTTATCACTAGAGTTCTGCTTGCTCTGGTTCGCTGCGAATTACCTCGTTAAAGCTTGCCTGGAGTATACAAGTGTGGCCAGCTTCACGGTTCTTACCTCCACAAGCAGTATTTGGACTCTCCTTTTCGGCGCCATATTTGGCATTGAACGGTTCAGTGTTAAAAAGCTCATTGGAGTGCTGGCTTCGCTGATTGGCATCATTCTCATATCCTCGGTAGACTTGACAGGAGACAATGACGACAATCGCGGGAAGTTTCCCCACAAATCGCCACAACAGATTGCAATTGGCAATGCTATGGCATTTGTTAGTGCAGTGCTGTACGGGCTGTATGCGGTCGTAATAAAGAGTAGGATCAACAATGAAGGCCATGTCAACTTGCCTCTTTTCTTCGGCACGACTGGACTCTTTAATCTCATATGCCTCTGGCCAGGCTTCTTAATTTTACATTACACCGGCGTGGAAAGGTTTGAGCTTCCGCAAACGGGGAAGATCTGGACCATCGTCCTGGTATGATTTATCCAGATTTCTGCCACCATACAGTACTAACGCTCATATAGCTCAACTCAGCTGCGTCGTTAATCAGCGACTATGCCGGTGCATATGCCATTCTCTTGACAACACCGTTAATTTTTTCAGTCGGGCTGTCACTAACGATACCATTATCTCTGATTGGACAGATGGCCCTGAGCCAACAGTATTCCAGTGTATTGTATTGGACTGGGGCGTGCATAGTCTTGCTGTCTTTTCTTTTCATTAGCCACGAAAGTCACGATACGAATGAAGCTGCAGCTGCAGTTATACATGAGGCGCACGAACACGACGGGACGATATCTAGTAGATAATGTAGTGGCATATACGAATATAACACTTGTATGAACGAAAAGAGGAACATTCCATGACTATTCATGTCTCATTGTGTACTGATCGAAGTGAAACTTGTCGCCAATAACAGTAGAAGCAGCTGCTAGGATAAATATGAGTATGAAACAAAAAATAATTAAGAGCATGCCCGTATAGATTACTTAGCAGACTTGAGAATCTTGAAATTTGCTTTAAAATGGGCTTGATCCCAACCACTAACAGCTTTTTGGAACAACTTATTGAATTTTTGATTCAATACACACGCGTTGATTGAAAGAGTTTAACCGATGGAACACTCACGACACGCTGTTGCTGAGTGAAAGGCAAGGGGGGACTGGGAGCCTCAACCCACCTCTTCGAACCTACTAATTTGTCGGCTAACTTATTAATTATATGAGGCTAAGAATTTGGACAGGAAATATGTACAAGAACGTATTCCCTGCTTTGCCAAATTCTCCAGGAAACTATAACCAGGTCCAAAGACAGAAATTGACTTTAGTGAGAAAAGTTGTCGTCTGAGAGTATAATGAGAATATTTCATGTCGATGATCACCCTTCGCTAAACAAAATGATCGCAGACACATGGCTATTAGCGTAAAGTTGATCTGATATAAGTAAAATTATATAGGTTTAGCTCGTAATAAATTTTCTCACGTATGTTGAGAACTTTGGGATTAGTTAAATTGCTACCGGTTGCTACGGGAGGAGAAAGAAACTGGATGATGTAGATTTTGTGCTAATGGAGCTAAGCAAAGCTTAGAATAGCGCAATATCATTTCCAATTCCAATTCCTAACTGGTATTTAAACTTCTTGCTTTGGAGGCCACTTTGTTATGGAATTATAGAGTCTGCCCTTGTAAAATGACTAATATCCAGGGAACATGGCCGATGGTCAACCCATGTCTTTGGGCGTTGTATAGATATGACTGTTTAATTTAAGCCATGTCCTAATGGCAATCACAGTAAGATTTATAGAGATAAAGTAACGGAACAAAAGAAGGTGATGAAATCTGTACATCCTAATATGTGCCTAAACGCCCTAACGCCAGCCCAGTCGCTCAACTCAAACGTCTTACCTTAATCCCACCAACCTATCCTTTTCCGCCTAATCAGCTCAGTACTCTTTTCCTCAAAACATATTGCATATTCGGTTATAACAAGAAACACTTTACTCGGCCTATCAGTGCGTGGTCTATCAGTGACTTATTGTCTGCCCTCGGGCCAGCTAGATCTTCCGCTCTGACCGGCAAAGGATTGATCCAATTTGATCCAACCTCTGTTCTTTTGCTGACGAGGTCCCTTCCAAACATGGTGGTAGAAGAAGCATGGAGGTATTGAATTAGTCTTAAACGGGTCGGTTAAAAGGCCTGGGCTACCTTCTTTACCACCATTCTTCTCCCAGCATTCGACTGTATTTCTCATTGTCGCGAGTTTGTCCATGCCGAAATCCTTCCACATGTCAATGTCATTTATTCCGCCAAGGGTGCCCTTGGGCGTTCCATCGAATTGCATCATATCGATGCACCAGTTTTTCTGATCATCCCATGCATTGTTAGTGCCCTTACAACCATCTCTGTTCATATCATCCCGAATGATGATCTGTGTAAATCGGTATGCCCTAGCCAATTGCCAAGCCATGCCTTGCTTCTATTTGAATCGTTAGCAAATAAAAACATGGTGTTCATGCAAGAAGCTGGATGGCTTACCATTAGTCTTCCAACTTGATTCCAATGTGAACCTAAATCCTCAGTTGGATTGTTCATGAGCCACCTTCCTCCACCGAATACAGCAAGAGCCGCATTCTTCACGTTTGCTTTCTTCATACTATTTGGAATATTATCCTGGCTTATTAAATTGCCAAAAACTGCGGACATAAGCATGTCAATATTCCTGAGATTTTCTTTTGTAGACTGTTCAATTGCTGTCTGGATTTGTTCTTCTGACGCGTTTTGAAGCTCTAGAGGATTGGTTCTAGAACGGAACACCAAAGTCAGCAAGGCTTCACTCTAGATTGGTTATATTTGATCTAGCAAGGTCTTGACCGGAGAATCCGAAGGCATGCAAGTTTCCATATGTTTAGGGATTATCTTACGCTTGTGCACTCTCAGCCATCTTGTCCATGACCCCCCCTAAAACACCTAATGCTGCACCGCCTACAGGACCCGTAAAACCAGCAGCGATACCCATGGCTCCGCTTAGCAATCCTAGAACATTGATCTTATTCTTTGAAGATCTGTCAACATTTATTCTTAGTTTGGAAATCACATCTTTTAATCCCATGGCGGAGACAAAGGTCTCTTCTGTAAACCGTGAGCGTGTTTCCCCCATATACTTATGAAAGTTCTGCATTGATTGAAAAAGGTAATATAGTCCTCCTTTTCCGACGGCATTGAAATCATTGCAAGTTGTCGTCATACGGCATTCGGCGCCGGTAGTTATACAACTCATGTCACCTTGGTCTGGTTCGTCAAACAACTCCATGTAGAGATTTTGTGCCCAGTTAGTATGATCTTTCTGTTTGCTGATCCTGTTTTTGATAATCTTCGAGTCAGCTCGGTGCTTAATATAATTTTCATTTGTCTTTAGACAAAGTTTGGGCTGTCAGATGTCAAGAGACCAGCCAAAAACGCAAAAGCCTATCAAATAGGACATTCTTTTTATGAGAATATGAAGACTTACCATTCGTCTGTATACTTTTCTAATCCACTCTCAATCCATAGTTTGTCTATATCTTGTGCACTCATTCCAGTATAACTCATCCTTTTGCAATCCGGGAGTTTAATGCCATCACCTCGGATAGGGGCTGTTGTATTCTTTGCTGCTTCGGGGCTGTCAGCTACAGCGGTAGCTCCGTTAGTAGTTGTACCTGTAGCTACTTCAGGAGCATCAACTACGGCTGTAGTCCCGCTTGAAGCTACTCCAGTTGAATCCAGTTGGGGAGTTTCGGCTAATGCGGTAGCTCCACCTGTTGCTTCTGCGGTTTCAGAGACTACTGGGCGTCTAGCTCTGCTGCTCGTAGCTACCCCAGTGGCATCTGCTTCGGGGGTATCGGCTACAGCGGTAACTCCACCTGTTGCTGCTATCCCAGATGTTGCTGGGCGACTAACTCTCCTACTTGTAGCTTTGGCTGCTCCTGCAGTTGATCGCCTCTGTGTATAGCCTCTCGCGGCCGTTCCTTTGGCTACTCTGGCGGTATTAACTCTCGGGGCTGCGGCGTTATCTGGAGCGAGATCTTCTTCCACCGCCCTGTGCTTTTTTGGGGCGGTGCGCAGTCTAGAGTCGTCTGGAATTGGCGTATGACTAAGGTCTGCTGGCACTGCAGCACCAATTACTGGCTGAAGAACCACCGAAACTGATGCCAATAGCGCTAAGAGTGCCGTGGCTCCCCTCATCGTGCGGTAGTGCTGATTAGGGGTGGGATCGTTTGATGTGGTGTAAAGAATGAATGGAAGCCTGTATATTGCAGAAGAAGTCGATTCTTGCCCTCCTTAGAATTGATGCAGAATTCGTCGTTGTGATGATATCAAAATTGAAAGAGATATGCTTTCATATATAATAGACAATGTTGTCAGCTTGCAAAGAGAAATCAAATACTGCTGCAAACATAAAATGAAAATGGAAGCCACAAGACTCCTGTCATCCACTGCAGTGCCATCGTAACATCCTCTTAGATAGGAATTCACTGCCCATATAAAGAGGCATACAGGCTGATAGGTAGTGAGACGTGATAAACCAGCCGAAAGCAAACGCTGCGATCCTCTACAGCATAGCGTTAGCATTGATCTTTCATCCCCAGCCTCAAATCAGCGCAATCCGTGCTTTTCACCATCCAATAAGAAAGTGAAACTTTCGACAAATCCTTCGAAGAGTAAGTCTTATGTCTTGATACCACTGACGAGTGCGAGATCTTGATAGGTCAGGTCGTCTCAAGATGGGTAAAATATAAGCGATGAATAATGCTTGGCGACAAATACCAGCCAATTCGTTTTGAAGTGAGTAATTAATTTAAGCAAGGAAGCGGGCTAACCGTATTAGATAATAATGAAATTGTCTCAACCGCATTACTCTGGGAAGGAAGATATTTGTAAGAAAGCTTTGTAAGAAGAAAGCCACTAGGGATGCAGCCTGCACAAAAGTTGATCTTGTTTTTCTGAAAAACAAAAGTCTCAGATACTGCCAATATTGGTATGGGGGCTGGATGGGCATTAACCGTTCACAGCAGGACCTTCCTACCCTAAATCATTGAAATGCTAGATAGTCTTTATAATCAGTCTGCGTAGGAAGCATAAACCACATGCCGCCAAAATCAACTAAGTTGAGCAGATGGTTCATGAAGGGGTCATACTGAACATTAGGTGATAACTGGATAAATATAAGAGGTTATTTTATCTAAGGATGTTATTATGACGTTTTTATTTCCGTCTTTGAATCTGAGGGGCCACCAACACTTCCCGCATGTGCTTGCCCAGAGCATCCATTACTAGATTGACCGCAAACCATAGCAAGTACGAGAAAGAGGGTTACACGAGATATCATAGTTGGAAAGATGTGACTAGTCAAATAACAAGGAAGATAGGCGCTGGGTCGTCTCTACATCCTCCCACTCAACCAAAACTCGTTCCTTTAATTATTCCATCTTTATTTGTACCAGCGGCTCCATCCTGCTCGTTGCTAATCATTCAAAACATGCCCCCCTGCCTTGCATCGCTGTTCCTTAGGTAATTATTTCTCATGCTCACTGATAAACTTTTTTTGTATGTGATATCTCCAGTTGGGCCCACTTTATAGGAACAAAAGAGGCAGATAATGCGTGTAATGCAAGCGCTGGGTATCTGTTAATCAAGTGAACACTCCAATTGCAAGGAAATCTACTTACAACCCAATAAGAGATATGCCGGAAACCGCCATCTTTCTCCGAAAGGTAATATTGTAGATTTCAAATGAATTTTTCCGGAAGTCTCAGACGACGATTTTGCCTTTTAGCTTCCAAAGCAGTTAGTCAGCGTCGCCGCTCAGCTCAGGTGCTACTCACCCTCGCTTCACCCTCAACTCAGGCTGCCCAGTCACGTTCCTGTTCTTGCTTCCAGAGCCAATTATACTTCACTTTTTATTCGGTTCTAGTCTGCAGAAATTGTCAACTCTACACGACTATGCTCAGGGGGACAAAATCGGCCCTCAAGGAACCCAAACAGGCGCCCTCCATCTCAAAATCGAATCCTTTCAATCGCAAGGCATATTTCTTATCGCGATATCACCCTGGGGGAGTTTTTTTTAGAAAAAAGAATATACCCTCCGCATTTCCCTCTTCTTCTCCGCCAGCTTCGACTTTGCATAAAAAGTTTCTAGCATCGAATTAACCAATAATAGCGCTCTAACTTTTGCCAGCTATTTTTAATTCAGAATACTACAATTACGAGTACACCGGTTTGGAAGAGTACATTTCAGAATACTCGCTTCTTAAATACAACGCCTTTGCATACTACAAGTCGACGTACACGTCTTACTTTTACTCTATTCCAAAGCAGTACGATTTATAGCAACATAATTCGGAATACTCTGGCGTGAAACACGCATATTCAGCCTACTCAAACTTGAAGTGGGCTGAAATTTCGTACTCAAATCAAAACTACTCCGTAAAATAGTACAAAAGTACAATACATTCCTATTCAATTATATTAGACCTTAAATTTGAAATTCGGATTAAATTTACTATTTATTAACTTAAAATTAGATTTAGTAACTTAATTCGCTATTATCAATTTAAAATTCAGATTTATTTCATCGTTCATCAATTTTAACCCATAGGTACCACTTTCTCAAATCCATATTTGTTCCAACTGTTTTGATTTTATTCGCGTTAAAAATCTATTCTTCTATTATAATTACTTCGCTAAAACTGATCTCTTTAAACTCTTTATATAACATTCTCAAGACTAGTTCTCTAGGTGTTTTATGCTTATCCTTATAGGCGAAAATCCAATCAATCTGGTTCAACTCGTCATATAGCTCCAAATCTTCATAATAACTAATACAAAGAGTTATTAGCCACATTAATGGCACGTCTATATATCTATGTTTAATCCTAGTACAGAGAGGCTTAAGAGAACCGTGAAGACTTTTGCTTTCAATCCTTCCCTGCTAGTCTCTCTTGCTCAATGTATACCTTGACTCGCAGTCAATACAGAAGACCTTGATTTCTGCGCTAATTTCCGAACTAGGTGAGCAAGGATCAAGCCATGTTTTGGCGCTCTTGATCATCTTTGCTATGATCAACTACAGTCGAAGTTTAGTACTTACGAACTGCTTCTGGCTGTTGAGAGAAATCGGTCAGCCTCCAAAGAAAGAGGTATTCGTGGACCTCGGCGAACCTAGAGACTCGAATGGACCACCTGTCGGGGTCTGCTTCGGCTCCCATGACCCATTTTCTGCTCACTCCCAGGATCGAGAGCTCAGCACTTTCCGGAAGTAAAGCTCTCGCTAGATCACTAAGTATAGTACAACGCCAGCAATATCCTACCATTCTGGATGCTCTATATAAGATGTTATTTCTATAATTTCTCTACATTAATCAACTTAAAATCGCTCAATAGAAACGTTATTGCCTTTTGAACGTACAGTTACCGACCAACTATTTACAACACAGAACCGAGTGTACGAGCATTGGCGGCCCACTGTGTCCGCTAAGCGAGCACGGGATGGTAACCGCTATTACTTGTCCGGCTGGCATGTGAGTATCTGAAAGGCTCAATGTCCGAGCCACCGGGGGCGACATCCTGGCCTAGCACCGCACTTAGGACAAGCTGAACGTGGAATCAAATCGAGTAACTTAACTATAGGTGTCGGTGACCTATTTCTTTCAAATCTGAGGGGCCGGAATGTAACCCCTCCCCCTCCCCACTCGAGGCCCCTGCCTCTCGCCGTGACCCGGCGCGAATCATGGGGATGGCGCGCCGCCAAAACTCAAACCCCACTCGCGCTTCGTGGTCTTCAACCCAACGATTGTGGTTTTTCCGTTACTTCAGATAGCAAAGCTGTCCACACAAGCATACTGAGCAAATATTGTCATCTAAATAGACCTTGACCGCTAAAGAAAGCTCTTCTCGTTCACATCGGCGACAATGGCGCCGCGGAAGATTATCATAGATACCGACCCGGTATACTGCCCATTTCCAGTTGCCTTTGGCAAACGCAGTGAACCGACTGACACTTTGAAAGGGGGTCGATGACATTCTGGCGATACTGCTGGCACTCTCAGCATCGCCAGAGAAGCTTCAAGTGTTGCTCATTTCCGTGACATACGGCAACATTGATCTTCAAAATTGCCTATGCAACGTCATCTCACTGTTCCACTATGTGAACAAGGAGATTGCGTGGCGAGGAAACGTTGGACGGAGTTTGGGATTTGAAACTCTTCGAAGTTCGAAGCCTGTAGTAGTTGCTATCGGCCCTGAGCAACCGCTCGCTGAGAATGCGTCGATGGTTGATTTCTTTCGTAAGTCAAACCGCCGCATGAGCTTGGACGTGGAGCTCATATTGGCTGCTGCAGATGGACGAGATGGACTTGGTGGACCTCACTTGAGCGTATGTAAACACATTCGAGGACGGGTCGAATTTTATTGACCAGCCCGGACAGCAGCCGCATCTGACGCCAGCTGAGACGTGGCAGCATGTATTGGAAGTAGCAGAAACGTCTTCTGCTCCCGAGCAAAGTGAAATAATAGCTAAAGAGATGAAAAATCCATCCTCTCTTTTCACCCAATCTCAAACACCTGCGCATTTAGAGATTCTAAATTTGCTGCGCGACAACGAGCCCAAAAGCATCACAATCGTGGCAATTGGTCCAATGACGAACCTCGCCCTTGCTGCAGCAGAAGATCCAGAGACGTTCTTAAAAGTTAAGGAGATTGTGGTCATGGGTGGCCATATCGATCAGGCTGACAATCCAGCTCTTCAACCTCCCTCAAGCTTGGAGCAAGCTCCGAACATCCCGGAGCCGCCTTTCAGGCTCACCAGGCAACCGCCAGGCCCCATTCGAGATTTGCTAAATATGCGAAATCAGACAGCGCCTGTTGCAGATTTCAATACTTTTGCAGATCCTACAGCAGCGGCGAGAGTGTACGCTCTTACATCACCGAAACCTCACACAGTGATGCCTTTTGCACTACCATTACCCCTGCGCGAGAAACAGGAAGAGGATGTGGCGCCTCTACCGTTCCTTCCCTCTTACCCCGACAATCTTTCAAAGCGGTTGAACGTCACGCTTTTCCCAATGGACATCACTGGGAAGCACGTGCTCGCTCGCGGTGACCTCGAGGCATCTCTTGAGCCGCTGTTGGCTGCGAAGTCGCCTTTGGCAGAATGGGTTTCGGCATTTATGAAGGCTACGTTTGATAAAATTGTTTCAACCAGTCCAGGGGTTTCTAGGGACACTGTAGGAGTGCCAGTCCATGATGTGCTGACCATATGGTATTGCGTGGATTATGACGACCTTAAATGGGAAATCAGCGAGGGTGAGGATCTAAGGGTGGAGACTGTAGGCCAGTGGACAAGAGGAATGTTTGTTGCTGACAGAAGAAGTCGGAAGCGAAAGGACGATGACTGCGATGATGGCGATGGCCGGTTGACCGGAGGGAATGGGAATGGCAATCGACTCAATCGATGCGTCGGATCCCCTGGGCAAGACATATTTGGTGGGCTTTTACTCAAACGAATATTTGGCAGCTGAGATCTTCGTCGATGACTAAACCCACACCGAAGTAGAGGGAGAAGAAACCTTTGAAGAAACGCTTTCAAAATCCTGCTGGTTCTCTCGCGGCTGGACGCTGCAGGAACTCATTGGACCGAAAGAGTTCCATTTCTTTGATCCTTTGTGGCACGAGCGAGGCACAAAGACAGAGCATCGAGCGATTCTCGCGAAATCACAGGGATCGATACAGGCATCTTGCATCTGGCTACAACGGGATTTTCGAGCTTAGTAAAGCTGCTCAGCAACACTGCAGTCGCCACAAAGATGCGGTGGGCGAGCAAACGACAGACCACGAAGCCAGAAGACGGTGCGTATTGCTTGCTCGGCATCTTCAACGTTCACATGCCGCTTTTGTACGGCGAAGGCTCGAATGCCTTTCGTCGATTGCAAAAAGAAATCACAAAGCGATCTTCGGATCTCTCCCCTTTTGCCTGGCCAGCAGATGCAAACGCTTCAAGGTACACCGGGCTGTTTGCACGCTGTTGATTTCAGAAGACCGCATTTCGTATGTCGTCTTTTGAGACTTGGAACCAACAGGTTTCTGAGAACGAATGTGATACAGGGTGGAATAATAAGCCGCCCCACCGAGGATTCCAAAGTTGCGGCGTTTCGCTATCAGAATTGCTACATTCTTCTAGACTCGATACCTCACTCTGACTTGGTAAGCGGGATGAGGCGAGAGTTTACCAGATTCTGGGCCCAAGTCAATTTTGAAAGTGAAATTGAACAATTTCACGTCCTAGACGCCGTTCCGCAGTCAAATTGGAACGTGGTGTCACGCAACATTGCGCAAGAGCCAACCACGCTAATACTACGTATAAATGACGGGCAAGGGCCGTTTAATTTTCTCATTTTTGGACCCAACTGGATCACGGGCAGAGAATTCTACATTCCGGACTTTTCAATACCAGTTGGGTCTTACATCCTCCAAAACGTTCACAGGTTGGAGACTCTGAGGACATGGGGCTTGGTGCCATCAATCCTCTCTCAAGCAGCCTTGCCTCATTATCACAGCACAGGAGGCATCCTTTCAAGCTGTCTAAGTACAAGTAACGCAGGATACAAGTTACGATTGAAAGAGTTGCACCCCTGCCTGATGACTACATTCATAACACAGGAGAAACCCCTTTGAAACATTCAGACAATCATCAAAGCAGGCTGCATGTTACGGTTTGTCCAGTGACGTTATAAGTATAGAGTCTAGTAAGGAAATCGGGGCCTTTAGCCACCGATATCGTACCGTTTTGGAGGTTGTTATGGCGGAGTGGTTAAGGGTCTTGTTACGTGACCACTTCCTGGCAAAATTGAAATAGCCGCTCCCTTACCTTGCCGTCAGTGGCAAACTTGAGTGCTTACCGTCAAGTCTCGGTACCAAAGGCTCTGAGGATTCGTTAAGGTAGCTGGCGAAAATCAAGCCATATTCTAACGTAGTCCACAAACGAACGGCGCTATTTTCCCCAAACGCCACCGCAACACCGCGAAACAAGAGTACAGCACCACTATAGACCTATTTTAGCATCTTTCGAGGCTAAATCACAGCTTGCTGGCAGGGCCATCAAATATGGCCAGATTTTGAAGGTTAAACGCGCTGCGAAGGTCTATACAGTTCTCGAAAATCTTTAGCTATCGATGGGGGCGGGAGAGCGGATGTTCTTAAACTTACGACTGAAAACATCAACGGGATGATGGCCGGCATGCCATACAACACGCTTCCCCAGTATCCTCAAGACAAGACGTGATCTGATACTCCTTACGCGAGCATTTGGATGCAAATATGTATGGATAGACGCACTGCTGTGCATCCTGAAAAAAGCTCAAGCAGACTGGATTCAGGAATCTACTCGCACGGTGGATGTTTACTACAATGGAAACCTTGATATCTGTATCTAGGCCACTGATGACAAGGTCAGGCTTCTGTAGGCTCGCCATTCCACCTCCTGGTCTCCCTGTCTGTTTGCAGCATTGGGCGAGCAGCTGCTCATAGCCACCTTTGGAAAAAGCGCATTGCGTCTGTGGAAGCGCGAAATTTTCCATTTCAGCGTTGCTGGGTCTTTCAAGAATGTCTTATCTCACGTTACACAGTTTACGTCGATCGGGGATTGCGTCTTCGAGTGCAAAGAATCTGCAGCTTTGGAGGATATAAATAACATGGGAACTATAGCCGATTCGCGAAGGACCGAGAAAGGCCCCCGGAGAGACCGGAAAAGGACACCCTGAGCAAAATCCAGCTGACTCACTAGCGTGCTCAGGACTCTGGGCTCGGCTCAGGTTAGAGCGGCGACTGCTCAGGTCCCAAGACGGAAGTAGACTTTGGTAGGCTTAATTGTCGTCTGAGACTTATCGAAAACACCCATTCTTCACCACTTTGAATTACTTGTCATAATACACAGACTACAAAGAAAATAACCCTTTGTTTGACGAAAAACATTGACGCACACAGTGTAAATTTATGAGCTGATAATTATAACTATAAGTCTGGAAAAATAGAGAACAAGAAATGGAAACACAAAGTCTAACGATAGCGTTGGAAGTTAAACCATCCCCCTAACACACTCTCCGTGTTCCAAGTTGGGTAGTGTTTGATCCAGCATCGGATGTATATCGTTCGCAACCATATATGGAGTAGTCGAGCTGCCTCGAGAAGCCATTTCCTTCGAATTGTCTCGAAATGCCTGTAAATCTTTGGCATTCCCCACACCAGGGACGCTATTTTGCTACGGATAGAGCGTAGTTTGATGACTGATTGGAAGCTTCCTATGAGAAACTGGGGGGACATTCCATGGAAAATGGGGCCACAGGATGGTAGGCAAGCCCCAATGACACCCATACAAGGTTCAATTGAAGTCCATATAATGAGGTAGTAATCATGCCTTAGGAAAAGTCAGTGTTAAGCGGTAAATTAGGTCCTTAGGTCTTTCTTCAAGCAAAAGGTATTATGGCGGCGATTTTACTAACATGCATAATCGTAATCTTTCGTCACATCGAAATATGATACCGTTCGGCCAATTCCAGCGACAATTACTCTGAGTATGGAAATATGTCAGCGTCAAGGTTATCCGGTTAATGAATAAGTGAAGCTACATTCATGTACAGTGACCCAGTAAGGAAAATCCCAACGAGTGCAACTCTATCTTGAATAGGCATCTTTAACTTCAGAACCACTGGTATAGGCATTGCCACAATGACACAATCGCTCACGACGTTGAGCACGGCGGCCGCTCGCAAGAATGTCTATGAACAAGATCAGCACTGGATGAGAGCAGTATTTTTATATCGGGGCGCTTATGTAACTCCTCCCGAGGGGTACATACCAGAGCATCGAAACATTTGGCATCTAGAGATACAACAGGTATCGGAGATCACGATGTGAGTCTGAAAATGGTAAATAAGTGTCTGATTCTCTAACTCCTTAGAGTCCGTTCGTTCTTAAAGGTAGCTAGCTAAACGTCTAAAGGAAAGGGCGACGGAGTCCTATCAACAGGGCCAGCCGGATTGCATTGAAATATCGTAGCGAAGAATACAGCCACCCACCAAAAGAGCACATACGTAGCCACGACGCAAGTTACTTTTTTAAAACTTTGTGAAACAAAGATACGTGTATAGAATGCAAGAGCATATGCTTTAATCGCCGGCATAGCACAGGTATGAAGAATTTCGACGGAGTAGAGAGTCTGCATTAAGGTCACTTCGTTAGCAAGTTGAATTTCAGGATTGAGACCTTTTCCTTACCGACCGTCTTTATATCCATTGAGGGAGTTTACCTACAATTGATAGACGCTTGATCTGCCATTGGACAGGCGTACCAGCTCTAGGTCCTGAAGTTACAAATGTTTGATGTGTGCCTACTCCAGACCAGGTCGCCGCAATAATATCAATCACAACAACACCTAAGGTCAAAGGCTTTCCCAGTAATTAGCCAACGTAATCATGATATGAAAGAAAAATCTCTCATGAAAGCAAGCTTACCAGCGCAATGAGAATAAGCGCATCATCGATGCCGGATCTTGTGTGTTTATGATGCCGAGACCAGAAACGGAGACCAACGATGATAGTAGCCAAGAACCCCAGGACAGCGCTCACCACCACAATTGTTTTGGCCCGGTATTCCATAGTAAGCGGCGCTCAAGATGCAGTATTCGACACGAATATCTAGATATATCGAATTCAGAAAAGGAGGACAGTCATACAGACTCAAGGTTTCTACTTTTGAAGAATGGTGACAACAAACGTAAGATCAAATTCTCGCAGGCAGCGATTGTAGATTAATTGTTGTGGGGGCTGCAGCGGGGATCTCTTCCATAATCCTTCCGAGGGAGAGCAGAAAGCATTGGACGCAGTCGACTTGAACCAACAATTTTCAGCCGGTATCCCGAAACAGGGCCTGATCAGCATTGGAAGGTAACACAAATAATTGTTCCCATACAGCGCTGGGTTTAGGTTGCAACAAAGTCTATACGATTGGCATGAAGTAGCACAAAACCGACTTTTATAATTGCTATCGAGGTAGTCTGCATAGTACAACTAAGCTGGGGAGCCTGGGCAGCTATGCGGTCAATGGGTAAACAGTTTCAACTACGGTGTGGTTGGACACGATATCAGGACAACAATACAGAGACAGCAGCACAATGAGATTTGAATTGTACTACTTGATGTCATATTACCAGCGATGGCTGCAAAATTGATTCGTTATCACTATGTGATACTCATGAACTCGGTGCCACTGTACCTCAATACCTGATCAGCTTTTACGGTAAGATAGTTGGTAGCTAAGTGAGACCCCCTTATTTACTGGCTAATTGGACACTCACATTGTTTCTCCCGGTTATTCGACTTATTGGTTTATCTGCACATACAGGGTGTTGTATCAATATCACACTACATGCATTGAGTCTTATTCAAGCTCGGTTCACAGTATAATGATTCACGGTAGGAAATATGAAATAAATTAGTGCCAAGCCCATAATCCAACCAAGTACGTCAAAGTGCTTATGGAGCTACCAAAACATGCCAGAAATATCGACTCGACTCGAACTGATGCCAACGCAAACCGCCTTGCCTCACTTCACATCAATTCTCCGCCACATACACAACTCTACCCTCGCGAACAATAGCGTTTTCAAATATCATCTCACGTTTGAGCTTATAATCGGTACTAATAGCAGTACTAAATCGGCCATATAGCTCATTGGCTGCTTCGTTACGTAATTCGAATGCAGCGAGTTTGGAACCTGTGCTTTTTCAATTACTTCTGCATATGTTTTCTCTCCATCGCGGAAACTTACTTGGAGTAACGGGAACCGCAATTGCACACCCGAAAATCCCAATAATGTAGAGATATTTAGATAGCGAATGCATAATTGATTCAGGGGTTCAGAAAGCTCGGGGTCGGGTAGGTAAAGAGATTGGTATCGTGTCATGGGCAATGTCCAGGTATCTAAACAGGGGCAACTTTAGTATTCGGGCGGGTCCTTTTGACAGGTATCCTTTGACTGAGACTTCTCACTAGCCAATCTTTGAAGAAGTTGACAAACACAATCACTTATAATAACACTCCCCTTTGTCTTTTTGGTTTCTCTCTCTATCTCTCTCTGTATATCGAAGCAAGGGAAGAAGTTGGGTTGTGTAGTAATTCAAGTTAACTGTAATTAATCCCAAATCATTATTTTAGCCTAAGTTAGAGATTTAGCTTGTGCTAGCTATACGCTTTTTATTTCTGGCTGCATACTCGACTGAGTCAATTCTCCAGAGCAACTTGTATCAGATCAGCACACTATACTAGATGCGGCAGGCCACTGAGAGAGGAGCTTAAGCGAGTCAGCTCATCGTCATTGTCACCCTCCTCCTGGATGCGGGGACGTTGTTGGTATATTTGACGTATAATAGCCACCACCCACGTAAAGCCCCCGCTTCAGTTCGTTCACTTGCACAGACTTATACGAATATGAAATCAAACCAGAGACACACTGAAGGAGAAATTCCTTTCGATGTACCCAATGCTGGGAAGCCGTGCAGTACGTGGTACAAAGTAGTTGGTGACCTGAAAGGCACAGATGCAACCACATTCCCTTTAATCACGCTTCATGGTGGTCCTGGTGCTTGCCATGAGCTACTTGGTCCTCTGGCAGATCTGAACGAAAAGTACGGCATCCCGGTGGTATTCTATGACCAAATCGGTAATGGTCGATCCACACACCTGCGCGAGAAAGCCGGCGACGAGACATTTTGGGTGGAAGACTTGTTCATCAAGGAGCTCGACAACCTGGTGGACTATCTTGGGATACGCTCTGGTTTTGATCTCTATGGTCAAAGCTGGGGCGGCTTGCTTGCATCCAGATATGCAACATTGCAACCTCCTGGCCTCCGCAAGCTAATCATCGCCGATGCGCCAGCAAGCATTGAGCTAATTCTGAAAGGTGAAGAGGTACTGCGAGCAGCTTTACCGAAAGATGTGCGAGAGACAATCGAGAGGTGTGAGAGAGAAGGTCTGACAGATTCCGAAGAGTATGACCGAGCGCTCGACGTTTATAGAAAGCGACACATTTGCCGCATCGAGCCTCGCCCAGAGGAGTTACAATTGGCGTATAAGCATATGCAAGATGACCCAACTGTTGTTAGGACGATGTAAATCTTCACCTCTTCTACTAGCACCACTGAACTAACCTTCGCTCTACAGGTGGGGAGGCGACAAGCTGAAACCAACTGGAAATTTAAAGGATTGGACGATCATAGAAGACCTGCCAAAGATTCTGGTTGAAACTTTCATCCTGCATGGTCGGTATGATCAGGTACAGGATATAAGTGTGATTCCTTTCTTTGAGAAGATACCCAAGGTAAGATGGGTGACACTTGAAAACTCGAGCCACGTTGGGTTCTTTGAGGAGCGCGAGCGGTATATGGAGTTAATGGGGGGTTTTCTAGCTGGCTTCCAGTAGTAGAACTATTATTTCAACAAAATACGACCTTACTACTGTACCATCAGATCTCCGCCTCTGGTAGGTTCTTGCTATAGAGTTTGGCTCGAGTATTGTAGTGACAATATTTAAAGTCACATAAGTAAACAAGGAGGCTTACAAGGAAAGATGTGACTCATTTACACGCTATACCCTTGCTCGTCTCTCTTTCTTGCTCAGCTATCCCTACTTGACGTTCTTCTACAATGAATGATCCTTTAGCATAAAGTCTGATAAACACAATTGAGAAATGCCTACACGATACCACCGCTAGTTTAGCATCACTAGAGGATGGTGTTCTCATCCTGAGTGCTGTGCCAAGAAACCAAAAACGACACTCGCTGCAAGCCATTGCCACCCTCAAATAATGGTGCTGAGTATGCTACCACCAACAATATACACGTCTCAGTACCTCCTAGGGAGCTCTCAGGACAACAGGTCTCACCTCTTGCCCACCAGACGTAGTTTGATATCATAATCATCATCACCACCAATAGTAGTCTCCATGGCGTCTTTCTGATCAGCGCAAAGAATGCAATTTAATGAAAGAATATCTGATTTTGAAGTTAAACACCCCACAGACCATGCTTCCTATTTTATTTTCCCCCTTATCCAAAGTAGCGAAAATCCTTCTAAAGTAAGCCTTTCATTGAAGTAGGTATACAGCAAGTCTTTCTACATACAAAGTACTAAGAATCCAAATTTCATAAGAACAACAAGTGAGAAAGAGTCCTGAAATGAGACACAAGAAACGACAGGAAACTATAATGAGCTACGTAAAATGCACTCGCAATCCCACATTTCCGTACAGCCCGCCCATTTCATCTCCTCTTTCACTAGTTGATTTTCTTCCCGTTCAGCTTTATCAAGCTTGAATTTCGACCACATTCTCGGCTCCGTATGTTGTTCGAGCCATAGAGCATGCTCGGGATATTCTTTCAAGAACTGAAAATCTTTATCTCTCAGTTGCATATCTGATCTTAAAAAAAAACTGAATATCTTCGCGCCTCTCAATTGCACTGATTTCACGAAGCGCACTCCTCGGGAGAGGCTTGGGACGCGTAAATGGGTATTTTCTTAGCCCCTTCCGAATCATAGATGGTAGCGCGTCATGAATTGGCACTCTTTGTAGCGAAATGTTACTGACTGATAATCTCTCATGTTGTAGGGATTTCTTACAGCGACTCTCCCGTCCATCGATACCATAATAGCGGCACATCCTTGTCATTACCATCGGGAGCTTCACCGTGATCGATGAGGAAGTAGCATTGACGATTATCGAAAGCAAAGTGTGCATTATGTGCTTCGAAACGATCGTTTGGCCATTCAAAATCTCGGTTCCAATGATATTGAGTGGTCTTGTTTTGAATGAACTCGGTCTTGGCGAAGTATCTATCGCCCTGCGAACTCTGACCGCCCGTCCGTCTCCACGCGTCGCCCTCCTACCCTCACTCACTCACTCACTCACTCACTCACTCACTCTCGATCTACGGCCACCGGGAAATACACTATTAAATCAACTACCACCCAGCAATACCATTAACACCATCAACTCGTTACAGTTCGAGAACTACGGACTAGAGGAGTAGATTGAATCTACTGGATATACGATTTGGATGGTTGGCACGTGATCGCGATCTAGGTTCAGGAGCACGGATTAAGGTTTGCACTAGCATTATTCCCGTCGCGTCCAGAGAGTTCAAGAAGATGTCACGGCAATGACGCCCGCCCCCGGAGATGAGGGGAGATGAGATCTGACCTGTATAGCAATAGCATTCCTGGGATTCGACGATGTGATGGCGATGAAGGCAGATATCGCCCGCTCGTTTCTCTCGACGCATTGTGAAAAGCATCTGGACGCCGTAGTTACCACCACCGTAGCTGGCTTGATGGATGACCGATGTGTGTTGGATATTGGCCCGAATGCGTTTCTGGCCATCGTCTTTAATGGCTTGCTGGTATCTGGTGAGTAGGAATGAATGAATCTCTGTTGGATGAATCTCTGTCAGATGAACGAATCTCTGTTGAATGAACTCCTTATTGCTACTATCCAGGAACATCGAGGGTGCAAGTGCTGACAATGGCGACAGTGGACCAGAAGGTTGACAATAGCAAGTTCTGTGCTCCTTGGACTGCAAGTAGGACTCGCCTTCTGAATGGGCTGTGAGATGCGTAGTCTTCCCTAAGCCCTGTCTAGACTCTCAGCAGATGAGTGCATTAGTAATTATATACCCTTTAAATCAAATAATCCCGCTGCTGAAACAACTTTGCCTTTCCCGGCTTGATATAACTCTTCCCCCTATAATAACAAAGCCTGGGTATAGATTATCCCTTAATATAATTCTAGACTTGCTTAGTTGAAGGGTAACATTACTATTGCCTAATTTTGCATAAACTTATACTATATAATCTATTCTATTATTATAGTATAACTCTAATAAGATAATTATATATTGTCTTTTATAGTAACATATTAAGATAACTGGTAGGGTCGTCAGTCAATGAAGTACCGAAGGTACTGTGAAAATCAAGTATGGTGTAAAAGCTGGTTTCTATTGTATTGATGTTAACTACTATTTGTACTGGTGCTGACTCAGCACAGTACTGTACCGAAGTACAGTACCGAGGTACCGTGACAATAACTTAGTATTAACATCTGTAATATATGTTAAGATAGGGGTTAGCAACCTTACCGAGCTGTATATGGCTGAGTGCCATGCTCCAGCCACACAAACTTAGTAAGAGCATGGTAGCCTGAGGCACCAAGCTCTCAGCGTAATATCTAGAGCTCATAAAGAACTTATACTAAGTTCTCCTCTAGTCAATACAACACGGTTGATTCCTCTCTACACGCTGCGCCTATATATCATTTCTAAAAATATATACTATTAATCTTTAAGACTTGTGAAATTATATAAAAGAGTTTATTAATAGTAATTACTAAATATTATTATATGGATTTACATTTAAGTATAGCTTTTGTAAATCTAAATACATTTAACTATACCTATTAATAAATAAAGTTAAATAGAAGGAATATTTATTATTTCATATAGCTTAAGTTTACAGAGTCTAAAATCGGCTCTCGACATTATTAATAGATAAGAAGCTTAAATTGATTCCTACTTAACATTATCACGACATCTTGCAAATGTAGCTATATTATAGATATTAATAAGAATTCTATTTATATACTAGAAACTATAACCAATTTGTAAGATGCTAGAAAAGGTCCCTTAAGCAAAATCCAGCTAACTTATTAGTGTGATCCAGGGCTCAGAGCTCAGCTCAGGTTAAAATAGCGACTGCTCAGGTCCAAAGACTGAAATGGATTTGATAGGGGAAATTGTCGTCTGAGACTTTGGTGGAAGTAGAAATATAGCAAAATCGGTAATGAGATTAATTTACCCCAACGCCATGGTTATAGTGTCATTTTTGAAGAATTTTGCACCTTGAATGAGTAGTTACATGCCCTTTCTCTAGTATAACATTAAAGCATGTTAAGGAAACGTTAACGACACATAAAATATAAATATTACTACGTTTACCAAGTGTGTGTTCCCTACAAGATTACGCCAGGTTTTTAAAAATGGGAATATTCCGCGGTATTATAAAAGAATCTAGCAGAATCGATATTATAATCCTATAAATCTGCTCGGTTATATAGAAATATTACGGTCAAATTTGTAAAGCAGTATAAGAGGTCGGAAAGAAGTCAGGATTGGCCTCTGAACCTATATACATAGAACTCGAAATTTTGCCATATGAATACTGGAAGCTACCGAGCTGAGCATTTTACAATAGAACCGTGAATAGAAGAAAAGGCCAACTGTATTATAGAAAAGGACTAGAAATTGACGAATTCTGAGAAATACAACGCTGTGATTCTGGATAATATTGAGGCGTTTCTACAAACTTCTTGCTGGCACGAAGGAGAAGACTATATTTGAATCTAAGTCAACCGCTGATCGAGATTTATATAAAGCAAGCTTCATCGATATAGTATTCGGTCTGTCGGATCACTTCGAATACGGGGCACCACTACGTGTATATCACGTAGATGCTAGTTGTATTCAGTGGGATCGATGTGTATTATTGTAAATTCTACGTAAGGTGGTGTTGATATGGTTTCCAAGGCGGTGAACCGCTTTGGGTGATTCTGCCACTCGAGTCGGGTCACGTGCACACGCCTCGAGGTCAGAATATACCAACACGGTCTCAAATAGTACCAACGCAAAGAGGTTCAATTAGGTGCCTAATAGAGTATCTAGGTTAATTAGTTCTGTAATATTAGATATTGAATGTTTGATTTCAGGGTTACGCAGGGCTGCAATTAGGTTTAACGTGTCACTCTAATTAGCGTAACGGGTAGAGTTTGCGGACTGTTTCTAAACTATAAATCGAGTCTATTCCATATAGCCGTTGCATAACACAGTAGTGCGAAAAACGTTAAAAAAGAATTGCCCATGCAAATTTCAGGAAAACCAACTAGTCTTCCCAGCCCTCTTTGATAACTAGTTACGAGTTTAGAAACCACGCGCAGTATGCAAAATTAAAGACATTTGATTTCGCGCAAAAATCGCGGGGTAAAGTTACACCGACATGAGGCTCTGTTTACCAAGATTTTCTGGCCAGACTCGCTGTCCAACAGTCTCTACTATTGCTTTTCTAAATATTAAATACTATAAGATAGTTAAAACATTTAATGTAAGATATCAAAATTCTGAAGTTTTGAAGTATTTGATATTCTATCCAATTGTTGATCGATGGGTAATTAAGTCGCGGGATTGAGGCTGGGCAGCTGAAGTTTTTGCCCTAGTTATCCATACGACGCTACAACAACAGTAACTAACAACAACATGGAACTTGTTGTTTCTTTCAACCATCAACTATGGCACTCTCTAATCCATCGGGTTTTGCCATCCGCCGAAACGCTACCACTTGTCCCTCAAATGAAGTTAATTGCGGCCGGACCGTCTTTCCTTTCATTGCCTGCTGCCCCTTAGGAGCCTTTTGCCCAAGCCAATATAACGTCAACTGCTGTCCTTCATCCTTCAATTGCACCGAAACACTTCTTCAAAAACCTAGCTGCGCCAACCAAACGTGGACACTCTACGATAATGGCGGGTTCTTCTGCTGTGCCCCTGGCACTATTGGCTACGCTGCTACAACAACCAATTCTAATGGTTGTGCCGATCCAGGTTTCCCTCCAAGGGGAGCACGACTCCTCGGTGTAGTTTTGGCAGGACAAAGTAAGACATAATCTTTGATCTCTATATTGCCAATTAATGAGAAAATCCAGCAGCAGGGTCATCGACAGCCACTTCCATCACATCTACAAGCTCGTCAACCACATCTACAGCATTGTCAACCACAACGCAATTCCCACAATCTTCATCTTTGCCTACAACACCAATTCCGCAGCCAAAAACTTCTCATACGAAAGAAATAGCTGGAGGGACCGTTGGTGGAGTTTTGCTTATTTCTCTTATCCTACTTTCGATCTGGTTTTTCCGTAGGAAAACCAAAGCAGAGGGTGGTGAAACAAGTCCTAAGAATCAGAATGGGATGTATGAGAAAGCGGAGTTAGCCACAGATCATCCTCGAAAGATAGATGTGAAAGCGGAGCTGAGCGCGGATGGTGTCAATTCTGCACAGAAGCATTCTCTGATAAGACATGAGCTACCGGGTAGTACACCCGCCACACACGAATTAGCGTAAAGTAGAGCAAATCACGTTTGTACATATGGAGTCCTTCCGTCTGGTTATCTTTGTCAGAGAGAATAACGATGAACCATGATATAAAAAATTGATAGAACAATTATATAGACACAATAATAGTTTTTGAAAATAAAGGCTTGTAATTAAGTGGGGGGAAAACATACAAAGTTGAAAGTTTAGAAAGAGATATACGTTTAATTGCCTTTCTCTATACAAGCAGGCCTTAGACTCTGAAATACATATTAAATAGTGCGGTTTATCTTAGTGAGTTTGCCTTAAGTATGTCGCCATCAGCGCTCAGCAATTCTAAACTTAAATAGAAGATTTCCTCAACTACTTCAAAAAGCTTTGATGGAAATGGCAGGTGTTTCGCTGATGCCCTGGGCTATTCTTATTTTTCTTTTGTTCTTAAAGAGACTAGTATCAGCTCAGAGCAATGTACTCGGGTAGAACTTAGCACCAAGTGAAGTTCTTGCTCTTCTAACACCCTATATCCTAGGGAATATATTGAGGTTTTGGTTGATGCGTTAGTAGGTTTGTTTTGAAGTATCTGATATATAAAAGTAACACCTAGATGTATTACAAAACCAAGGGTGAGAGTTGGCTTGCTTAAGCTAGAGGCACATGCAAACTCCAAGCACTCTTTTTAAGCTTATCAACATCCAATAGCATGACTATCAACTTGATCTTTCTAAGACAAATTCTTTGGTCCACCAATAGCTTAAAAGCTTAGCCGATCAGAGCTGGGAGTTGAGCTGTTAGCCCGGAATAACATATGCGAGACCCACACACAACTGTTGATGACCCACCTCCCTCTATGTATAAATATACAGGCGATGAATCTGTAGTCATAAATTAAGACAAACTCCCCAGAGCCGCAACTGGGTGACCAAATAGCTGGCATTTGGCGTAGCGAAGCGTCACGAGGGTTATGGAGGATAACTAACGATTGGGCACCAAAGACGTAGATCTATAACGACCGTTGTGAGCCTGGCCTGCTTTCATCAGCCTGGTCTGCTCAGACGCGTGACAGACCTTGGGTCCGTTATAGATTGAACTTTTTGCATTTTTTGATGGTGTTTTCCTTTTTTCTTCAAATAGAGAGCTCCTAATCCAAGTCTTTTGCGGTTTACGGACGTATCAATCAGTAATTTAGTAGTTTGAGGAGTTTTCCATGCATGGTGTTGAGACATCTTTCTATATAATGAACGACTTCTTCTTTTTTTGTCGCTAGTTTCAAATAGACTCTAAAAGTGAATTTTCAGAATGCGAGCCCCACGCGTAGGATAAAAAGTATGGCGTCACTAGGGATCTTGTCAACAATATACTCATCAGCATTTGGTGGTGGCATAACCATCAATCACTTGACTATGATATGGTTAAGCCTTTCATAGTACCACCCGTGCTTTAAACCATCTTATTGAACACTTCCAATTTCTGCACTACAGGCCAATTATTATATCAGCTCAGTTCTAGAGCCGAGATAGGAAATATTCAAACTTTGACCACTATGTATAAAATATATGAAGATCAGAAGTGGTGATGTGTTGCAACATCGCAGCGTTCTTTATTGTAAGTTATATGAACTGTACTGGCATTTATAGTTCAATCACTGAGGAGTAACAATTAACTGGCAAAGCACTTTCCAAGCTTTAGCAAAAATATCTTCTGAAATACGAAGGTTTTCTTCTCGGATCGCCCATTCCACAAAATGATGCGTCTCCTCCTTGACATCCTTTAACTTGTCCTTCTCATCCACCGAACTTAGTTTTATTGAGTAAGGATTCTCACTCAACGGTTTCCAAGGCCGAATTGATCCAAACACTCTAATGTGGTATTTCTGCTCCACTTCATCTCTCGCAGCAAGCAGCTTTTCAGCGGTGACGCCTTGAATATGCGTATGAACCTGCGCACACATAGGCACCGGATCGAAAAAAACAATAGGCTTGTCGTCATCCGTGCGATATGTCTTCGTAGCCTCCGTAATAGCTTTAGCAACTAAACACATCTTCCTCCACTTGATCTCAAATGTGCCAATATGGAGATTAAACCCACGCTCACAGTCAATGATTTCAGCATACGATGTCACCATATTACCGCCTAGTCTCCGCTGCCAGGTTTTTGCCTCCTCGATAAATCCCTCGTCGGAACTAGTAAGCATAGCGCCGCAGGTTCCGCCAAGACCTTTGTAGAAACTCACGTAGACGGAGTCGAAGAGTGCAGCAAGTTCCGCGAAGGACTTTCCACTCGCATGATAGAATGGCTCAATCTCCCACAATCTAGCCCCATCCATATGCAACTTCACATTTGCCTCCTTGCACAGTTTGGAGATCTGCACCAGGTCTTCCCAAGGATACGTCTTGCATCCCAGCTCACGGTTCGGCAACTCCAACAACATCACGGCGGGTCTCTCCTCTACCGGTAATGCTGTAAGAACTTCTACATCTGTGACAGTGGGCACCTCGAGCGGAGATGTCCCCAGAAAAGTCCGCTGCAAACGAAAGACCTCCGCATATCCCCCTTCTTCCGCAATCTCCAGATGCGATCGGTGATGCCACGCAACCCTCTCATTACCAGCATTGGCACAGTGGATCTTGAGCGCCGTCAACTGCGCTTGTATGCCGGTGATGAAGAATAAACCATGTTTCTTGCCGAGGAGCGAAGCAATATGCTGCTCGAAATGTTGCTTGTGCACACCCTTTCCATACAGATCTCGATCCACAAACTCCGGGCAGAGACTGAGAAGTTGCGAACGCTGCTCGACGAGATCTTTGCCAAGTCTGCGCACGAGGTAGCTTTTGGGGGATATGGCGTATTCCAGAGTCTCTTGTAGGTCTTCTATGGGTCCGGCTTCGTGCCAGTCGGGGATTAGTTTGGTTGTTGGTGGAAGAAGCTCTTCGGCGGTTTTAGTTGCGGAGCCGCTTTCGGTTTTTATGAGAGACATGTTTCTTGGGGACTGCTGATGCTCGTCTTGTAGGAAGCCAAGAATTGCTTTATATAAAAGAGTTCCGTTCTAAATAGCGGGGTGACTCCCTTTCATTGTTATTGGGTAGTGCTACCTTCCTATCCTGGCTTAGTCAAGTATTTATCAAGCAGATGTTTATATTACGTGAATTTTGATTTCTAACCGTATCGTTGAGCTTATTGAGACGAGGAAGTTGGAAATGTAGCATATAGATCAGGAATCGTGGAAACATATTCGAAGGCAACAATTCAGAAGTCCCGATAGTGTTGCCGAAAGAAGATACCTTCAATTATTTTGATAAAAGTTATTATAATACTCATCGGTGTAAGACGTAGTCATAGAGAGCAGATACGCTAATGGATCCGGAAGCAGCAATATTATATATTAAATATATAAATGAAAAAAATACAGCCGCGGTTTCTTGCAAAGTTTAAGAAAGTTTCTGTACACCACTCCTCCGGTTGGCGTCCTATGACCAAAGCAGATCAAAAAGCCATTCATTGCCTCCATACAACTAAATACCCCAATTCGTCCTCTTCCTTTACCATTCCATAATATATCTCACCCTTTCCCGCCAAACCTCCAACCAAGTTCTGTTCTGTTCTATCCCTTCTGCCAATCCTTGATCATATTCCTCCCATCACCGCCCTAGTTTACACATAGATTCTTTATACCTATCCTATCTTACATACACAGAAAAGAAAGCTACAGAGCTCTCGTCTATACACAATTATCTCCCGTATCCTATCTAACCTTGAATTATTGGTAAAGAAGGATATTTGTTATGGGGAGGACATGCAAAAAAGAAATGTTTGCGTAAGTGATAATTGCATTTAAAAAAAGAAAGCATACGCAGAACAAGTAGGCAACTAGCTTGAGAGGGAAGATGAGGTTGCAGTTCATAAAATGGTGATTTAGGCAGCGCTGCGGCGATTTTGCGGAACTGGTTGTTGGGATAGAAAAGTAAAAAGTAAAAAAAAATCCAAAGGAAGGAAGGATAGCAAAAAGGGTGGTTGAGAATGTTGATATAGTGTATATAATAGTATATATTTCATGTACGTGTTGTGTTGTCAGATAAGATAACATTGCATATGCATGACATGAGATGAGATGAGATACAAAGGCCCTGTGATACATATCATATATACAACACCC